>Ga0207733_100024_pt1 | contig 181723 bp, 194 predicted proteins | sample A23P3SouthBayCA_FD_187735 | JGI IMG/M metagenome (GOLD analysis project Ga0207733, IMG submission 187735) | Aerobic enrichment media microbial communities from Eden Landing Ponds, California, USA - A23 P3 (SPAdes) | ecosystem: Environmental > Aquatic > Marine > Unclassified | place: Emeryville... | reverse complement strand
ACGCTCGCAGGAACTCATGCTCGTCCTCGAGGAGGCGATGCGCGAAGACCGGATCCCGACGATGCCGGTGTACCTCGACGGGATGATCCGCGAGGCGACGGCGATCCACGCCGCCTATCCCGACCACCTCCGGGAACGGCTCCGCCAGCGGATCCTCCACGAGGACGACAACCCGTTCCTCGCCGAGCAGTTCCGCCAGGTTGACGGCGGCGAGGAGATGCGCCGGGGTATCGTTGACGACGAACCCGCCATCATCCTGACGACCTCCGGGATGATCACCGGCGGCCCGATCATGTCCTGGCTCCGACTGCTCGGTGGTGACCCGGAGAGCACGCTCGTGTTCGTCGGCTACCAGGCCGAAGGGACCCTGGGACGCCAGATCCAGCAGGGTCGCGACGAGATCTCGATGAACGATACGGCCGGGCGTGGGGCCGACCGGGTCGCCCTGAACATGGGCGTCGAGACGGTCGATGGCTTCTCCGGCCACGCCGACCGCCAGGGACTGGAGAACTTCGTCCGCACGATGAATCCCCGTCCAGAGACCGTCCTCTGTGTCCACGGCGACGAGTCCTCGACCGACCACCTCTCGTCGGCGCTCTACGAGGAGTTCGGAATGCGAACCGTCGCGCCGAAGAATCTGGAGACCTTCCGGATGGATTGATATCGAGAGGGGCGCTTCGCGCCAAGTATGCCCTTGAACCGGCGATGGTACGCTGATTCAGTTGCGGTTGCTTCGAGTTTAGGGTGTCATAGAACAGTTCGCTGGGCAATTGCTTTCAGGAGTGGAGGCAACGAATCGGCCGCTCAGTAGGTCTGCGGACTTAGCTCGGACCCCTCATCGAAATTCAGCGGGAGACGCGTTACGGACTTGATGCTTGAAGTGGTCAGGTATTGTCTCCAGACACGTCCGTCGGGACGCAGCTGTCACTGGAATTGTTCCTGAGTGCTGATGGCGAATAGCCCTTCGAAACAAACACTAATTGGATACTATCGATGGCTGTTGCTCCCAAAACTTCCTCTGTGATCTGGTCATCGGCGAACTCTGCTGGGTTCGTTGTCGCTAGCTCTGTTTCCCCCGGCACGTTTGCGGCGACATCGTGAGCGTCGATCACAATCCAGAAATCTTCCTCGTCTTGAGCGCGGAGTTGAGTCAATTCGTCCTGTACCGATTCGTGCGAACTGATCCTCAGCCAGCCTTGGAACGTTGAGTAGAGCGTCTCCTTACGCGCCTCGGCTCGCTGTTCTATCTCACGAATCACCTCCCGCAATTCATCAGTGATCTCGTAGACATCTCTTCCGGCTTTATCGTCGTAGAAATCCTCTAAATACCTCCATGCCGAATTTTCATCCCGGTTAATTTCCGACTGGATCTCCTCGATATCACTCTCACTTAGGACCCCTTCGTAATTGACCTTCACATGTTGGATGTTTCGGAGAACCTGGCTCCGGTGCTCCTTAATAATTGAGTCCTTCGCATTTCGGAAGATATTCTCAACCTGTTCCGTAGCGAAATACTCTGTTTCGCCACTAAACAAGTACCTCCTACATTCCCTGTGGTGAGGGTCAGTAAAGAAACAGAAACCGAGGATAACTCCCTTGTCGAGGAAGGCGTTGTCTGCCATTCTATAGGTCGTCTAGCTCCTCAGAGATGGCCGAATTGTACGAATCAGCGACGCTGTCCAAAGCCGAGGTGGACTGTCTTTCTGAGAGGGCTTCCTTCCGCTTTTGTGTTACCCGGCTCTGGAGATCTCTGCGCACTTCTTCCTTCTCTTCACGCCAGTCTTCGAGCGTCTTCGAATCAATATTCGAGTGCTCCTCGAAGCGGAGAATAATTCGTGCGGCCCCCTCGATGAAAGTCTCTGTGAAGTCATGGATTTCTCTCGGGCTTCGCCCGATATCGACCAACAGGCGCATCGTGTCGTCCCAATCAAGGTAGATGTCGTGGATTTCCGAGTAACGCACTTCGTCGAAGTTCGCCAGCATCTCATCCAGGAGTTCTTCGATGCGGGTCTTCTCGTCAGGGGCGACGAAGTGGCTCAGCCTGTGCTGATCTTCGTCTTGCGAAACCGTGTTTAAGTACCACCGCAAATCAGCATATGCGATAACGAAGTCGTCGGGCGCAAAGTTCTGGTACTGGTACTCTTCCAGTTCCTCAGATGTTTTGTCGCCGTGTTCAGTGACTACGGACTGAACCGCGTTGTAGATGTCGTCTTTGAGGTCTTCCGACAGGTGGTCGAAGTCGGATTCGTTGACTTGGTCGGCCGGATAGTACGCTTGTCCACCGAAGTGATTCGCGTTGGGCCTGTACGTGACCGCTGAATTCAGATGAGCCTCGGAGATAGTACGGCCGTACTTGTACCAGTACTTCGGTAGACCGACTTCTCGGTCGTATTCCTGCGCCAGCAGCCGATCAGCTAAACAGCAAAGTTTGTGGATACGGGTCCGCCCCGTCTCACGGCCGTCTTGCTCGTGACGTTCCGCAGCCACCCGGTACAGAAGATACTCCGGCGGCCCCAAGTCACCGAGATCATCATCCGCCGGTGGCGACTCAGACATTCGTCTTATTAGCCTGTAGAATCCGGGTGCAAAATAATTGACGCTGTAATCACTTCCTGAATTCAGAGTGGTAACCATTTGGAAACCATCACGAATACCACTAACCGCTGTGCTGAGCGAATCGAGGCATCAAACGTTGGCCGTGGGAACCGTTGTGTGACACCCTCTCGAGTTGCCAATCTATGCGGATCGGGCGGACCGCTCCGGATCCGGAACCCGTTTTTCCGGGCACCGATCACGGTGGGATGTGCTCGGACGCTCCCAAGACGAGTTGCAGTTCTCTTCGCTCTACATGGCGCGGTTTGCGTCTAGTTTCGGTTTTATGACCGTTCTGACGCTGTTGCCCGACTACATCGACGTACTCGGTGCGACCGGCGTCACCATCGGGCTGTTCGTGACCGCGCTTGAAGTTGCCCGGACGGTCGGGATCGTTCCGCTGGGCTGGGCAGCCGACCGGTACAGCAAACGAACGATCCTCTTCGGAGCCCTCGCGCTGAGCGCGGTCGCGTATCTCTCGTTTACGTTCGTCACGTCCATCGAGGGCTTTCTCGTCTCGCGGACGCTCCAGGGCCTCGGCATGACCGGGACCGGCCTCGTCGGTCTGGCGCTGATGGGCGACCTGGCCCCCGACGACAGCCGAGCGAACTACATCGGGAAGTACAATTCCGTCCGGATGGCCGCCGGTATCGCGGGGACGATCGGCGTGGGGTTCCTCTTCGCGCTCACCGGCTTCGACGTGGTCTTCGGCCTCATCGCCGTCCTGTTCGTACTCGCGACGGTCGGAGTCGGGCTGTTCGTCGAACCCGACGAGACAAGCATCGAGGGCTTCGCGTTCACCGACCTGGCGCTCAATCGGCGCATCCTGACGATGACGAGCTTCCGCGCCCAGTACGCTGTGGCTGTCTCGCTGGTGCGCAAGTGGGTCCCGATCTTCGTCGGCGTCTCCGCGGCGCAAGGCGGCCTCGCGTACGGGTCGGCCGTCGTCGGGACAGTGTTGGCGGCCGAGAAGTTCACCAACATGCTCGTCCAGCCGGTCACCGGCCGCCTCTCCGACCGCCACGGCCGCGCGCTGTTTGTCTTCGTCGGGGGCGGCGCCTACGGGCTCGTCGCGATGGCGTTCCCGTTCGCTGCTACGTTCGAAGGGCTGCTGTCGGTGTCGGTCCCAGTCGCTGGCGAGATCACGGGCGCGGTCGTAGCGGCCGTCTGTCTCAACGGCCTGCTCGGCGTCGCCGACGCGTTCCGCGAGCCGGCGAGCATGGCCCTGTTCGCCGACGAGGGAAAAGGCGAGGGTATCACCAGCAGCTTCGGCGTCCGCTCACTCGTCTGGAAACCCGGCAGCGTTCTCGCCCCGATCGCCGGCGGGTGGATAATGGGCACGGCCGGGATCGAGTGGGTGTTCTTCGCTGGCGGATTCGCCGCGTTCTCCGGAGTCCTCACCTTCTTTGGCGTGCTGTCGTGGAATCACGGCCGGCGTGCGCTCCGTCAGTGGTAACCGAACCACCGCGTTCGCCCTTTCAAAATTACCGACAAGAGCCCCCGCCGCCCATCGACCGCGAGATCGCTTGGATTCGCGCTCGGTCTGTCTTCTGTACAAGATTCGGTATTTAGCTCCTGCAAACAACCTCGTTTCGGGACCTATTTACGGCGTGGTCGCGACAACTGACGTAACCGAAACACGCGTTGTCCCCGGGAAGGCCGTGGCACGGTGGGTTGCGAATCGCGATCCGTACCGTCTCGCTGTCAACACTGACTCTGGGCCTGCTCTCCTTCGCTGGCGGACTCTGAGATGGGTTCTGGGATCACTCTGATCGGACCCACATTATGGAAATCGAAATCGTAACTATCGGCGGCTACGAGGAAGTCGGACGCCAGATGACGGCTGTCCGTGCCGGGGACGACATCGTCGTCTTCGACATGGGCCTCAATCTCTCGAAGGTACTGATTCACGACAACATCCAGACCGAGCGGATGCACAGCCTCGACCTGATCGACATGGACGCGATCCCCGACGACCGCGTCATGTCCGACATCGACGGGACCGTCCAGGCCATCGTGCCGACGCACGGCCACCTCGACCACATCGGTGCCATCTCCAAACTGGCCCACCGCTACGACGCGCCCATCGTCGCGACGCCGTTCACGCTCGCGCTCGTCGAGGACGAGATCCACGATGAGGGGAAGTTCCACGTCCAGAACGACCTTGTCGAGATGGACGCCGGCGAGACGATGTCTATCGGCGACGAAATCGATCTGGAGTTCGTCAACGTCGCCCACTCGACCATCGACGCGATCAATCCGGTTCTGCACACGCCCGAGGGTGCCGTCGTCTACGGCCTCGACAAGCGCATGGACCACACCCCCGTGATCGGCGACCCCATCGACATGGACCGCTTCCGCGAAATCGGGCGTGACGGAGTGTTGTGTTACATCGAGGATTGCACCAACGCCAACAAGAAGGGGCGGACGCCGAGCGAGGCCGTTGCACGGAGCGAGTTGCGGGACCTCCTGGAGAGTCTCGAAAACTACGAGGGCGGTATCGTCGCGACGACGTTCGCCAGCCACGTCGCGCGAGTCGTGAGCCTCGTCGAGTTCGCGGAAGAGATCGGACGCGAGCCCGTCCTGCTAGGTCGGTCGATGGAGAAGTACTCCGGCACGGCCGAACGCATCGGTGCGGTGGATTTCCCCGACGACTTGGGGATGTACGGCCACCGCAAGTCCGTTGACCGGGCGTTCGAGCGGATCATGAACGAAGGGAAGGAGAACTTCCTGCCCGTCGTGACTGGCCATCAGGGCGAACCGCGAGCGATGCTCACCCGGATGGGTCGCGGCGAAACCCCGTACGAGCTGGACGATGGCGACAAGGTCATTTTCTCGGCGGGGATCATCCCCGAACCCACGAACGAAGGTCAGCGATACCAGAGCGAGACGCTGCTCGGCATGCAAGGCGCTCGCATCTACGACGACGTCCACGTCTCGGGCCACCTCTCGCAGGAGGGCCACTACGAGATGCTAGACGCGCTCCGACCCGAGCACCTCATTCCGGCCCATCAGGACATGGCCGGGTTCTCCGGGTACGTCGATCTCGCGACGAGTCAGGGGTACCACCTGGGCGAGGACCTGCACGTCACCTCGAACGGGAACACGATTCAGTTAGTGTAGCCACTGGATGGGCCCTCCGTAATTCGCAACTGGTCCCTCAACCCTGGCCTACCGGTCGAATACGCGGAACGAGCGTCTCGATGTCGAACGTGAATTCTCCGAAGATGCGAGAGAGGCACGAAGATCTGAGGACCGGACGTCTCGGGGCTCGGATGTGGGGAATCTCGAATAGGATTCCCGATTCGGACGGTTCTGTGCGATCGAAAACAGTGTCCAGAAAACCGCGCGAGTACGTGTGATCGACTGAAAAAGCGCTTTCGAGAGCCGCGACAGTCGCGGTCAGAAGGTGATTATCTCGTAGTCGTCGTCAACGAGCGAGCGGATGCTCGGGTGACCGTCGTGGTCGTCCAGGGTCACGACGCCAGCGTCGGCGACGGCGTCCTCGACGCCGAAGGCGCCGGCACAGAAGTCACAGACCGACGTGTCGTCGCGCACCGCGGCGTAGAGGTCGTGATAGTCGCTGTCCTCGTCTTCGAGCTCCGGGATCCATTGCGTCCCGGCCCCGTCGAAGATGAGTTCGACTTCGTCGCCTTCTGTTTCTGCGAACTCCTTGGCTGTCTCCAGACCGTTGACGAGACGACCGGTGTCCGCGTGCGATTCCGTTCCGGCGAGGATGAGGACTGCTGCTTTCGTCATTGCGATTTTGAATAGGAGAGACAGCTAGTGAACTACCCTACCCTACTCGCTCACGGCTGGCGCCGTTCGCTCCTTGAGGGTAGGGCTTCCTGATTCCACGACGCGCTTTGCAGACACGGAGGTGTCCACAGGGAGCGCAGTCTCCACAGGCGTTCGTTCGGAGTGTCCCACTCCTACATCTTGTAGACCGCGAGAAAGGATGTTCCACGCCGCGTTCGCGTCCCTGTCCGCCTCGAACCCGCAGGCGGGACAGGAATGTTCACGGACCCATAGCGGCTTCTCCGTTGAGACGCCGCACGCCGCGCACTCTTTCGTCGTCCCTCTCGGGTTGACCGCGACGAAGTGCGTCCCTTCGCGGGCGCACTTGTATTCGAGCAACGAGAGGAACGTTCGCCACGCCGCCGACGCCGTGTTGCGACTGTTCGACGGTGATTCCAGCATCACCTTCACGTTCAAGTCTTCAACCGCCACGAAGTCGTACTCTCGGGCGTAGTACGCTGAGAGCTTGTGGAGGAAGTCGCGGCGCTTCCGTCGAAGATTGGCGTGACACTCCGCGACCCGTCGCCGTTGTCTCTCCCAGTTGTTCGACCCGTGTTCCTTCCGTGAGAGGGACCGCTGTTCGCGTTCCAGTCGCTCCCGTTCGGCGGAGAGGTCGAGCGACCCGACAGCCGTACCATCGGTGTCGTGGACGTACTTGAGAATCCCCACGTCGATACCGACGCACTTCTCGGGGTTCTCAGGCGGTTCGGGCGGTTCGCGGTCTATTTCGACGCCGAACGTGGCGAACCATTCACCTGTCGGTTCCTTCTTCACCGTGACTTGCTTGAGTTTGGCGTCGTCGGGGATAGCGCGGTGAAGCCGAATCGGTATGTCTCCGAGTTTCGAGAGGGACAGCACAGTCTGACCGCCCTTCTTGTCGAGCTTGAAGCCAGACTGACTGTACGTGAAACTGCGGAACTCCCGTGGCGGCTTCCATTTGAGTTGACCGACGCCGTAGCCGTTCTCCTTGAGCTTGGAGAGGCCTTTGAGGTTGTCGAACAGCCGTTCTACGATGGTTTGGAGAACCTTCGAGTACACGTCGGAAAGGTCATCCCACCACTCCTTGAGGTCGGGGAGTTCCGACCGTAGCGTGGTCATGGACGGCAGTTCCCCGTGTTCGTCTTGGTACTCGTTGAGACGGTAGAGCGCGTGGTTGTATAATTGCCTACAAATATCGCGGTGGCGGTCCAACTCCTCGCAGTGGGCGTCGGACGGCTTGAGACGGTAGTTGTAGGCGTAGTACATCAGCGCTCGCGCTGGTCTTCGACGTACTGTTTCAGCACATCCAGCGACGCCTGCCCCGTCGAAATGAGGCAGTACGAGTCGTTCCAGAACGAGTTACCCCACAGTTCGGTCTTCAGTTCGTCCGCGTACTCGTTGCGGATACGGCGAGCGGTCGCGCCCTTGACCGTGTTGATGAATTTCACGAGGTCCGTGGTGGGTTTCGCTCGGAACAGGATGTGTACGTGGTCGTCCTCTCCGTCGAGGTTCGTCAGTTCGACACCGTAGTTGTCCGTGAACCCGCTGATGACCCCGCGAAGGAATTGGGTTCGCTCCTCGGTTAGCACTCCGCGCCGATACTTCGTGGTGAGTATCAGGTGGTAGTGCAGGGAGTACGTCGAATGCGCTCCCGAATCGAGGTCGTATTCCATTGGGTTCGTACTACTGTACGTCACCCCAATGTAAAAACACTGCCACCACGTGGGCCTGTGGGCCTCTAACCGTATCGCTGTATGAATAGATGACGACGGCGCTGTATCCCCACCCTACTCCGCTCCCCTCGGTCGCTCCGTTGAGGGTGGGGGCTTAGCACCTGTGAACAGCTAATACGCCCGCGAACGGGTCAGTAACGGAGTTACACTGGTGTTATCGGTCAGCTAGTGATGGTGACTGTGGTCACCGTTCCCGCGGCTGAACTGACCGGAGAAGGCACGCTGGACGACTTCGGGAAGGGCCGGGTGGATGTGGACGGATTCTCTGATATCCTGAACGGTCCCGGACCCGGATTTCATCGCAACGACGACCTCCTGAACGAGGGTCGAGGCGTCGGGACCGATGATGTGACAGCCGAGAATCTCGCCGTCGAGGTCGATGAGCACTTTCACGAACCCCTGGGCTTTCATCGCGTCGCCGCGAGCGGTGTTCTCGTACCGGTAGGTGTTGGTCGCGTACTCGCGGCCCTCCGCCCGAAGGTCCTGTTCGAGTGCGCCAACGCCGGCGACTTCCGGAGACGCGAACACGGCGAAGGGCATCGCACTGTAGTCCACGGGCTGGGGGTCGTCGCCGAAGATGTTCCTGGCCGCCGCCCGGGCCTCGTGGTTGGCGCTGTGTTTCAGGAGGTACTCGCCGACGATGTCTCCCAGTGCCCAGACTCCTTCAGCGTCGGTCTGGAGGTACTCGTCTGTCTCGACGAACCCCTGGTCGTCCGTCTCGACGCCAGTCGCGTCGAGGTTCAGCGTGTCCGAGTTGGGGACTCTGCCCGCGGCGACGAGCAACTCGTCTCCCGTGACCGTAACGGGTTCACCATCTTCCACAATACCACCGCTATCGCCGTATTCGTACGGCATCGCTTCGACAGTGATCTCGCCGTCGTCCCCGGTCACTGCTGTTGCGGCGTGTCCGGTGTGGACGGTGAAGCGGTCGGCGTAGCGCTCGGTGAACGCCTCTGCGACTTCTTCGTCGGCTTCCGGAAGCAGATTCGGACGGCGGCCGACGATCGTGACGTCGCTGCCGAACGTCCCGAAAAAGTGGCCCAGTTCGGCGGCGATGTACCCGCCGCCGACGATAACGAGCCGGTCCGGCGGTGATTCGAGCTGGAGTGCCTCGGTGCTCGTGAGGTAGTTCACGTCGTCGATTCCGTCGATGTCCGGAATCCCGGGCCGTGTCCCGGCGGCGATGAGGACAGTGTCCGCCCGCATGCGGGCACCGTCGTCGGCTCCGCCCGTGACTTCGATGGTTCGCTCGTCGGTGAATCTGGCTTCGCCGTCGTACAGTTCGTGCTGCGACGACGACTCCAGCCCCCGTCGGATGGATTCGGCGTCTTCCTGTACCTCCTCGTTGACTTTGCGAACGATCTCTGCGAAGTCGAACTCGTCTACCGTCGCTTCGATCTCGAATTCGTCGGCGCGTTCGACCGTCTCCAGCACGTCAGCGTGGTACAGCAGGTGCTTCGACGGGATGCAGCCCCGATTGAGACAGGTCCCGCCGAGCGGTCCCTTCTCCACGACCGCGACCGACTGGCCCTGATTCACCGCGACGTTCGCGACATCGAGGCCTGACCCCGACCCGATGACCAGGAAATCGAACTCTTCCATATCGATATCCAGGGAAGCGAGCGTAATGAAGTTCGAGTAACGGATCAGTAAGCCACTCGGCGACCGCGGATGCGAGACGGGGCCTATCAGCGCTCTTAGAACGAGTCCCGTCCGTGGGCATCCTGCCAGGCGAACGCGAACAGTCGCCGGGCGGGCACTCGTTCGAGTCTACGCCCGTCGGCGCTCTCACCCGTGTCCACGTTCCACGTCGTCCCGTCAGCGTTGATCGCGTCACCGCGCCGTTCGACCTCGAACCCCGGATCCTCGAACGCGTGGACACCGTCCTCTGTCGCGACGACCACGATGTCACGGCCGCCGACGGAGTCGGTGACCACTCCGCCAGCGGCTTCGATTTGCGGGACCGGGTATCCGACGGCGTCGTCGCCGACCTCGGCCCCGAGGACGACCGTCTTCGCGTCGAGGTCGTCCCGGTCCCACGAGCGGCGCTCGCCTTCGCCCCGCATCCCGTAGAGTCCGAACTCGCTGCCGTCCGCGTAGCGCTCGTAGGGTGCCATGTCGTAGGCCTCGCGCGCCGACTGTTCGGTCCCGTCACCCCGGACGGGTTGCAGGACGACCCCGTCGGGATGGTCGGTTCTGAACCGTTCCCAGGAAACCATCGGGGCCGAGAGCATCGAGAGACGCGCGCCGTTCAGGTCGCCGGCGAAGGCGGTCCCGGTCGTCTGTTGCCACTCGCTTCCGGTCTCGCGGTCGTACATCACCAGTGCATCGTCGGCGAGTTTGCCGGACATACCGAACGTCAGCGTTCGTCCGTCCACCCGACGGTCGTAGACGACTGCACTCCAGCAGATCGGGCACCACGTCACTGCGACAGGGCGTCCATCGACGACGTCGTTGACGACCTCGTGGTAACTGAGAACCCGGATGGGATACGCACGCGGCGGGTCGCCATCGACGACGATCACCTCGTCGTCCGGCTCGCCGAAATACGCCGGGCCGAACTCGGGGTCGTCGATGCTCGGGATCGCGTCTCTCGGCAGGACCTCCTGAACGTTCACAGCCCTATATTCGGCCGAACGAGAATAGGGGTTTGGCGAACGTGCATCGGTCGTGCGCTCATCGTACCACCGAGGCCCGAAGGTTATCCGACCAGTCTCCGTACGCGAGGGCGATGGCGTTCGAACCAGACCGGGTCTCGACGGTCACCTTCGATTCGTACAGTACACTGGTCGATGTGGACGCAGCCGAGGCTGCGCTCGCCGACCGTGTTCCGAACCCGGAACCGGTCTCGAAGCTCTGGCGGGCCCGATCGCTGGAATACACGTTCGTCGCAAACCAGATCGACGCCTACAAACCGTTCTACGAGGTGAACCGCGACGCCCTCCAGTACGCGCTCGACGTCCACGACGTGGATATCACGACGACCGAACGCGACGAGATACTCGCGGTGTACCACGAGCTGGACGTCTTCGAGGACGTCCGGGACGGCATCGAGAGACTCGTTGACGCCGGATACGATTGTTACGTCGTTTCCAACGGGAACCCCGAGATGTTGGACTCGATGATCGACCACGCCGGTATCGAAGACCTGATCCGCGAGACGATCAGCGCCGACGCGGTCGAGACGTTCAAACCAGCCGCGGACCTCTATCGCCACGCCGCCGTCCGAACCGACACCCCGATCGAGCGGATCGCACACGTGACTGCTGGCTGGTTCGACGTGATGGGGGCACGACACGCGGGGATGCAGGGCGTCTGGGTCAACCGAACCAGTGAGCCGTGGGAACCCTTCGACGGTGAACCCAACCTCACGGTCGAATCGTTCGACGAACTCACTGCGGCCCTGGAACCGTGAACGTCCGGCAGGTCGTCCCGCGGGACGCGATCCCGAGCATCGACGACCCCGAATTCGGGGACCAGTATTCGGGCGCGACTGACGACCTCGTTGTCGTCGTCGAGTCGTCCGCGGAGCCGAGAGCGTATCCGGTCAGCTATCTCGACTACCACGAAATCGTCAACGATGTCCTCGAAGGGGACCCGGTCGCAGTGACGTGGTGTCCGCTGTGCGGGAGCGCGATTGTCTACGACAGACAACACGAGGGGCAAACGCTGGAATTCGGCGTCTCCGGCAAACTCGCCGACGACGACCTCGTGATGTACGACCGAGAGACCGAGAGCGAGTGGAAACAGTCCAGCGGCGAGTGCATCGATGGTCGGTACGTGGGGGACACCCTCTCGGTACGTCCGTCCGCTGTCGTCTCCTGGCGTCAGTTCCGGGAGTCGTATCCGGATGGGGTGGTACTCCAGCGGCCCGGTGGCACGAGCGAGGCGGCAAGTGAGGACGACAGTCCTGCTCCGATCGACTACGGGCAGTCCCCCTACGGCGAGTATTTCCAGAGCGACGGGTTCGGTCTCGACGCACACCGCGGGGGCGACTCTCGGGAGTGGCACAGGGACGACATCGACCCGAAGACGGTCGTCCTCGGGGTCGAAGCCGGCGACGACGCCGTCGGGTTCCCGCTTCCACGCGTCGAGGCCGAGGGAGGCGTCGTGCAGTCAACGGTCGGAGATCGGAGTATCGTGGTCCTGGCTACCGGAGACACGGGGGTTCACGCGTTCGTCGATCCGGGGTATTCGTTCGACAGAGTCGATGGTGACATCGTCGCCGACGGCACCCGCTGGGACCCCGCGACCGGTCAGGCAGCGGACGGTCGAGAACTCGAACGGGTCGCTGCACGCCGTCTGTTCGCCTTCGCGTGGCAAGACGACCACGGCGAGAACGCGTTCTATCCCGATAGCGCGTGAGGTTACCGGTACGATACCGGATCACCCCGACGAGATAAAGAGTCAATTGGACTCTCGCGGACTCCCGTGTATGGCAACGGAACGGACCGGTGACGGCTGGACCGTCGAAGTCGATAACGGCGTCATGGTCTGGGAGTTCCTCCCGGGAATGGACCTCTCGACGTTCGGTGACGAAGCGTACGAGACGTTCGAGGAACTGCTCGGCCGGGAAACGATATCCGGGATGGTCACCGTCGTCAAACTCGACGATCCGTTCTCACCGGACGTGTTCGAGGTCTGGGAACGGTCGGCCCAGCGGGCCAGCGAGGCCGGTATCGAGCGGTGGGCGGTCGTCGCAGAGGGGATCAAGGCCATCTCTCTGCGCGGAAAGGTGGACACTGGCGGCCTCGAAACGCTGACGACCGAAGACCGAACGGAAGCAGTCGAGTGGTCAAAGGGTGTCTGAACCTGCGATCCATTCTCGACGTCGGTCGATCGTGGACCGCGAACAGGTCGCGGGATGAGCATGCGCCGGACCGAGGATTCCAGGCCCCAGTCTGCGGACGAGTCGTTCGTCGTCCTGTGTGTTGACGACGACCAAGCGATGGCGGAGACGACCGCTATCAGGCTCGAACACGAGGACGAACGGATCGAGACGCTCGTCGAGACGGACCCTGCCGAGGCGCTCGACCGCCTCGTGGACACAGAGATTGACTGTGTCGTCAGCGATTACCAGATGCCAGGAATGGACGGACTGGCGTTTCTCGACGCCCTCAGGGACGAACACCCGAACCTCCCGTTCCTCCTGTTCACCGGTCACGGCTCCGAGGAGGTGGCGAGCAAAGCGCTCTCGAAGGGTGCGACCGATTACTTGCGGAAAGGTGTCGAGTCGGACAAACACGTACTCCTCGCCAACCGCGTTACGAACGCAGTCGAGAGCGAGCGAACGAGAAGTCAGGCTGCCGAGATCAACCGGATTCAGACGCTCGTCAGGCACGTCAACGGCGCGCTCGTCCGTGCGAAGAGTCGCGAGGCAGTCGAAATAGCGGTCTGCGACGCGATCGAAGGTACTGAGCCCTACCGGTTCGCGTGGGTCGGGCGCCACGACGAGTCGAGGGACCGCATCGAACCGACCTCTTGGACCGGTGTCCCCGACGAGTACTTCGACCGGGTGACCGTGCGGACCGACGAGCGGCCGACCGGGCGGGGTCCCGGCGGCCGGGCCGTCCGGAACAGGAGGATCGAGGTCAGTCAGAATATCCACGAGGATCCCACGTTCGAGCCCTGGCGGCAGGCCGCAAACGAGCACGATGTATCCGCGGTCTGCGCGGTACCGCTGGCCTACGAGGGGAAGCTGTACGGACTGCTCGTCGTCGGGGCGTGTACGCCCTACGCGTTCGACGACCACGAGCAGACCCTCCTCGGCGAGCTCGGGGACGACATCGCCTACGCGCTGGATAGTCTCGAAACCCGACAGGAACTAGAGGCGACGCGACAGCGCTTCGACGCCGTGTTCAATAACCCAATCGCGTTTATGGCGATACTGGAGACCGACGGGACCGTACTCGATGTCAACGAGACTGCGCTGGAATTCGCAGGCGTGCCGGCCGAGGACGTCGTCGGTGACCCGTTCTCGGAGACGCCGTGGTGGACCCACTCCGAACGCCTCCAGGCCGACCTGCGGTCGTGGATCGACGAGGCGGCAGGCGGGGACCTCGTCCGGTTCGAGGCCCAGCACATCTCTCCCGACGACGAGGAAGTCACAATCGACGGGGTGTTCCATCCGGTCCGTGACGACGACGAGGTAGTCTCGATCCTGGCTGCCGGACGTGATATCAGCGAACGCAGGCGCAACGAGCGAGCTATCGAGCGGCAGAACGAGCGCCTGGAGGAGTTCGCGACCGTTGTCAGTCACGACCTCCGGAACCCATTGAACGTAGCCATCGGTCAGTTGCGCCTCGCGCAGAAACAGCAGGAGTCCGACCACCTGGATACCGTCTCGAACGCACTCGAACGGATGACGGATATCGTCAACGACGTCCTGGCGATGGCCCGCGCGGGCCAGACCGTGAATTCGACCGAACCCGTCTCGCTGGCGGCGGTCGCGACCGACTCTTGGGAGACTGTCGCAACAGATTCGGCCCGGCTTCAGGTCGGGTCTGACCGCACTGTCGTCGCCGACTCGAGCCGGCTCCGGCACGTTTTCGAGAACCTCTTCCGCAATTCGGTTGAACACGCCGGCCCCGAGGTTCGCATCACCGTCGGCGCGACTGACGAGGGCTTTTTTATCGCCGACGACGGCCCGGGGATCCACCCGGACGAACGCGCCGATGTCTTCGACTCGGGGTACTCTACAACCGACGAGGGGACTGGCCTCGGGTTGAACATCGCCCGTCAAGTGGTCGAGGCTCACGGCTGGGGGATACGGGTCACCGACAGCGAAGCGGGCGCCAGATTCGACGTGACCGGCCTCGAAACGGTGTGACTATCAGTTCGCCCTATTGACTCGCAGTTCGTACTCGATCGGCAGTGAGGCGTAGGCGGTGACGTTGCGAGCTAGCGCCTCCGCCGTCGTGTATTCGTCCGTGCCGTGGGCGGTCTGCGTGCCGAAGCCGAACTCGACGGTCGGCACGCCGTCGTGTCTGAGCACCTTCGCGTCGCCGCCTCCGGTCGCACTCCGCCGGAAGACGGGGTCGTCAACGACCGACTCGGCGGCGCTCGCGCTGGCCGCGACCAGCGGCGTGTCGAGCGGTTCGTAACTCCCTCGCGTCCAGGAGACGTCCGTAATCTCGATACCCGCCATCTCTCCGAGACAGTTGCGGATCGAGGTCAGCGGGTCACGCGTATCGACGCCTGCGGTCAACCGAATGTCGATCCGGGCACACGCGGAGGCGGGGACGGTGTTGATCGCCGTCCCGCCCTCGATGATCCCGAGGTTGATCGTCGGATAGCGGTAGAGTCGCCTGGTCGCATCGGCGCCGGCCTCGGGTTCGTAGAACGCGACCGATTCCTCGATGACGTCGTCCATCGCGGCGTCGATGGGCAGTTCGCGTTCGCCGAAGTCGGTCCGCAACTGCTCGACGGCGCTCGTGAGTCGGTCGATGGCGTTCTCGCCGATCATCGGTCGCGACCCGTGGGCCGCTGTCCCCGACGCTTCGAGGGTTAGCCAGATGTTGCCCCGGTCCGCGACGGAGACCGAGTACCGGCCCGCCCGCGAGGTGGTCTCGCCGACGACACAGGCGTCGGGGTCGAACGCGTCGGTCTCCATGAGCGTCGTCAGGCCGGCGTCGCCCCCTGTCTCCTCGTCGCTCACGAAGGCGAACTGCAACGTGACCGGCGGTTCGGTGTCCGTCCGGTCGTAGGCGAGTGCGACCTGGAGCATCGCGGCGACGGCGCCTTTCATGTCGGTCGTCCCGCGCCCGTAGATGCGGTCCTCGACACGTTCGCCCAGCGGGTCGTACGACCAGTCGCTCTCGTCGAACCTGACGGTGTCGAGGTGGCCGTTGAAACACAGCGTCCGGTCGCTTTCACCCGGGAGCGTCGCGAGGAGGTTCGGCTTCTCCGGATCGACCGTGATACGCTCGGTCCCCAGTTCGGTGTTGCCGAGGATCGATTCGAGCCACGCGACCACCTCGGTCGTCCCGCCGGGCGGGTTCTGGGTGTCGAAGCTCACCAGCCGCTGGGTGAACTCGTACAGTTCGTCGCGATTGGTCGCGAGATACTCGTCGATGGCGTCGGGAAGGTGTGACGTATCCATGGTTCAGTCTCCGCTCGCTCGACGGTCGGTGACGCGCCGTCTCATCTGCCGACCCCCGCGTACTCCACGCCGGTCAGGTCGGCCACGTCCCGTTTCCAGCTGGTCAGGTCCCGGCGCTCGAACCCGGAGAGACTGTCGTGACCGCAGGCGCGGGCCATCACCTTCATCAGCTTGACCGTCGCCTCGAAGTAGTTCTGGAGGCCGTTCGCGGCCGAGTCCACGACGAGGCGACTCCGCAGGTCCTCGCGCTGTGTCGCGATCCCGACCGGACAGTTGTTCGAGTCGCAGGCGCGCATCCCGAGACAGCCGATGGCCTGCATCGCGGCGTTGGCGACCGCGACGCCGTCGGCGCCGAGCGCCATCGCCTTGATGAAGTCCGATTCCGTCCGGAGGCCGCCGGTCGCGATGAGTGTCACGTCGTCTGCGCCGCGTTCGTCGAGGTGGTCCCGAGCCCGTGCGAGGGCGGCCATCGTCGGGACCGAAATGTTGTTCTTGAACACGTCCGGCGCTGCACCCGTGCCGCCGCCGCGGCCGTCGAGGATGACGTAATCCGCTCCCGCCTCCAGCGCGAAGTCGATGTCGTCCTCGACGTGCTGGGCCGAGAGTTTGAACCCGACGGGGATGCCGCCACCGACATCGCGGACGCGGTCGGCCATCTCCGCGAAGTCCTCTGGGGTTCGCAGGTCGTCGAAGCGGGCGGGGCTGACGGCGTCCGTGCCCGGTTCGAGGTCTCGCACTTCCGCGATGCGGCCCTGGACCTTCTCGCCGGGCAGGTGCCCGCCGGTGCCGGTCTTGGCCCCCTGTCCGGCCTTGAAGTGAAACGCCTGGACCTTCTCGACGTGCTCGATGTCCCAGCCGAACTTCCCGGTCGCGTACTCGTAGAAGTATCGTGAATTCGCTTCCTGTTCCTCCGGGAGCATGCCGCCCTCGCCCGAGCAGACGCCGGTGCCCGCCCTGTCGGCACCCGTCGAGATCGCGACTTTCGCTTCCTCGCTCAGGGCCCCGAAACTCATGTCGCTGACGAACACCGGGATGTCCAGTTCGAGCGGGTTCTCGGCGCCCGGCCCGACGGTAAGGCCGGTGCCGACGGGTGCCTCGTCGTCCAGGGGCGTCCGGGCGAGCTGTGCCGTCTGGATCTGGAGGTCCTCCCACGAGGGGAGTTCCGGTCGCGGGACGCCCATCGCCGAGACCGGACCGTGTTCGCCGATACCTTCCGGCCCGTGCTGGGCGAGTTTTTGGATGTAGTGGGTGTGTGGCTCTTTCTCGTAGTCCGGTTCGCCGTAGAACTCCGGGTTGGTAGTGCTGTCGGCTTCCTCAGGGTCGCCGTAGGGCTGGGGGTTGTCGGCGGCCCACTCCTGGACCTCGGCGGCATCGACGTAGACCGCGTCGTCGCCCTCGTCAACTGTGGCGGTGAACTTTTCGAGCTGCTCGCTGTTGTCGTACTCGCTGATTCCCGTCTCGAATCGGTAGTCCCAGCCGTGAACGCCACAGATGAGGTTATCCCCATCGACGTGGCCGTCCGCTAGCAGGACGCCCCGGTGTAGACATCGGCCGTAGAGGACCGAGACCGTGTCCCCGTCCCGGACGACAACGAGGTCGATGTCAGCCACGCGAGCATGGGTGGGGTCGCGGTCGTCGAGGTCACTCCAGGTCGCAACTTGTCTCGGCTCCTCGAACGCTTCTCGTCGCATTTCGTGGGGACTGTTTTTGCCCGGTCATTAACTGTAGCTTACACCGGCGTAATCCGATGCTGTGATCGGGCAGTTCGATCCACTCGCGACATCGCCCGCCAGCGAACGCCGGTCTCAGGACGGTTTGAACAGGTCGGTTGCACGTTTGATTTCTTCCCAGTCCGGCTGCTGTGACGGCGTCTCGCCGCTCCAGGCGTAGCGCACGGTTCCGGACCGGTCGATCAGGAAGACGGAGCGTTGGGCGACCTGCCTGTGGCGCTGGATCTCGTCTGCGAGGACGCCATAGGACGCGGCAACGCTGCCATCATTGTCTGAGAGCAGTGGATATCCGAGCGTCTCCTGGCGCGCGAACTCCCGACTACTGGGGACGCTATCGGTCGAGATACCGTAGACGGTAACGCCCTCGTCGAGATCGAACCATGACAGGCTGTGGAGCGCACAGACGTTCTCCCGGCAGGCCGGATGGAAATTGAACACGTAAAAGTTCAGCAGGACTGGGCGCTCTTCGAGCGCCGCGGAGAGGGAGTACTCGGCGATGTCGCCCTCGTCGTCATCGTCACGAGCGGTTCCCGGTAGAGTGAACCCGGGCGCTGTGTCGCCGACATTGAGCATACGATCACCCGGCGACGCATAGTAATAATATCTCGCTAACGACTGAGTTACCGCCTCACGTGGAATCTCGGTGCAGCGTCAATCGGGCCGTCACACCGGGTCCGAGTCGGTCAGTACTTCGACCAGAGCCGGCCCGTCGTACTCGATCGCGGTTTCGAGGGCATCGTCGAGTTCGTCGTCGGACTCGACTTCGACGCCTAGACCGCCACAGTTCTCGGCGAAGTCGGCGAAACTCGGGTTGACGAGGTCCGTCTGCCAGACGTCCCAGCCGCCGGTGCGCTGTTCCTTGCTGATCTTCCCGAGTTCGTCGTCGTTCAACAGGATGTGCGTGAGGTCCATGTCGTACTTGACGGCGGTGGTGAACTCGCTCATGTACTGGCCGAAGCCGCCGTCACTGGAGACCGACACGACCGGCCGACCGGCCCACGGCGTTTCGGGTTCCTGCGTGGCGGCCCACGCTCCGAGCGCGGCAGGGAATGCAAAACCGATAGAGCCCAGGTATCCCGACATGAGCACCGACTGCTGTTCCGGTTCGAAATACCGTCCGAACGCGTAGGTGTTGTTTCCCACGTCCACTGGAATTATCGCATCGTCCGGGACGAGTCGGGTCATCGCGTCGAACGCAGTGGCGTAGTTGACGCCGTGTTCGGCGGGCTCGTCACGACGGGTGGCTTTCTCCTCGCGCCACATCTCCCAGCGGTCGGCGAGTTCGTCGCGCTGGCTCTCGGCGGCCAGGTCGCCAGCGCCCGGTAGTCGGTCCAGCAGTTCTCCGGCAGTCACGCCCACCTCGCCCCAGACGGGCACATCGACGCTGTGGAACTTGCCCAGGGCCATCTGGTCGAAGTCCACCTGAATGATGTCCTTGTAGGAAGCGATGCCCGTGTGATTCGAGAAACTGGCACCGAAGACCGCGAGTAGGTCTGCTTCGTTCATGAAGTGACTCGCGATAGGGGTCCCGCTGCGCCCGAGCACGCCGGCGGCGAGCGGATGTGAATCCGGTATCTGTCCCTTGGCCTTGAACGTCGTGAGCACTGGACAGTCAAGTCGCTCGGCCAGCTCGACGACCCGATCCATCTCGAAGCGGGCGCCGTGACCGACGACGATGACCGGCCGCTCCGCCCTTTCGAGCAACTCGACGGCTTCCCGTAGTTTCTCTTCTGGGGGCGTGATGTCCCTCGGCGTGCGCCGCCCTTCCGGACTCCCGGGTTCGACGTCCGCTGCCGCCATCGTCTGGACGTCGTCCGGGAAGACGAGATGCGAGACGCCGCGTTCGAGGATCGCTGTCTTGGCGGCTCTCGTGGCGAGTTCGTCCGGTTCGCTGTCCGGGAGAACGGTCGCCTCGAACTCGGCGACGTCGCCGTAGGCGGCTTCGAGGTCTACCTCCTGGAAGTTGCCGGTCCCCAGTACCTGCGATTCGACCTGACCGGTCAGGGCGATGGTCGGCGAGCGATCGACGTTGGCGTCCCACAGGCCGGTGAGCATGTTCGTCGCACCCGGGCCGGCGATGGAGAAACAGGCGGCCGGTCGCCCGGTCAACTTGCCGTACGCCGAGGCTGCGAACGCGCCGGCGCCCTCATGGCGGACGCCATAGTAGGTGAGGTTGCCCCGTTCGGCCTCGGTTCGCAGCGCCTCGGCCACCCCGAGGTTGGAGTGGCCGACGATTCCCCACACCTGGCGGACGCCCCAGTTGACCAGTGTCTCGGCGACGACATCCGAGACAGTGCGGTCGCGCGGCTCCTCGACCGGGAAGCCGACGTAGACGCCGTAATCGCGAACCTCCGTCGGGTACGTGGTCACACAGTCGTCGAACTCGCCGGGCGTCTCCCCGGAATCGGGATAGAAATCCCAGCCGTGCCAGGGGCACCGCAGGAGTCCGTCTTCGATGGACCCCTCGCCGAGCGGGCCGCCCTGGTGGGGACAGGCGTTGTCGAGCGCGTGGTACTCGCCGTCGTAGTGTGTCATCGCGACCGTGGTGTCGTGACAGCTGACCGGTTTCACTCGACCGTCGGGGAGCTCGTCGGGATCCAGCGCTTTGTGCCAGTGAATCTCGGTTCGCGGCCCGTCCTCGGGTGGCTCGGAAGTCATTGCCGTACTTCCTCCCGAGCAACGTCCTAAAATTGTGGTAACGCCCGGGTTAGCCCCTGCATCATCGACACGGGCTGAGGAGCGAGTGAACCGATACGGGTCTCGGCGCAGGCGAAGTCGAACTGTCTACCCGCGATATGCACAGTGGAATCCGGCCACGTGCTGGTAGAAGGTCGGCAGCACTTCGGTCCGAAGGTCCGCGTCGGGTCGCTCGGCGAACTCCGCGGCGGTCAGGGCTCGCGCGTCGTTGATAGCGGCCTCGACGTGTGCCGGGACGACGGTTGCCGCCGCGCTCCCCAGATACGACCAGCGGAACGCCGACTCCAGCGCGTCGTAGAACGACTCCGTCGGTTCGAACGCCGTCCATCCGCCGTCGATCAACAGGTAGTGGGTCTGGTGGACCAGCGCCGAGCCGTCGTCGATCCCGTGGTCGCCGAACGACCCCGTCGTCGTACACTCCGCGTCCTCCTGCCGGGTATCAGTGCGTGACATACTCGAACAGACTCGCGGTAACGTTTAGTAAGTACCTTGGTCGTGTGACGGTGTCGCGTACGCGCCGGATCAAGTCACGAGGGAGTGCGAGCGGGTGGCGCCTGTCGAGAACGGCCGGGCGAGCGTGTGGGTTTTTTAGCTGCGGGAGCCGCTGTGTCGGTATGAAACAGACGCTGTCGCTCCCGGACGGACTCGCGAGCGACGTCACGGGGTTCGCCGCGCGCCACGACATCCCCGAGGCACGCGCCTACGAGCTTCTCGTCTCCGTCGGGCTGGCGACGCTCGACGGGCACGAGGTCGCTGTCACAGTGGACGGCGACCGACTCGTCCTGGACTGTCCCGAGTGTGCGCGGGCCTTCGAGGCTCCCGATGAGTTCGTCGAGCACGGCTGCGACGGCTGATCGTGAGTATTGTGGCGAAGGACCGGTAGGCGACGACGGTGACGGCGCGATTCTACGTGATCAGTCACAGTCGAGTTCGCAGTCGTAGGTGCGACTGTAGACCCAGTGGCCGTCCGCCGTGCCGGGGGAGAGTTTGGCGTACTCCAGCGAGAGTCTCGGGTCGTCGTCGCGGTCGAGGCTCTCGACGAACTGCCAGTCGCCATCGGGGTCGGCGACTGTCGCACGATACTCCCAGACGTGGACGAACTCTTTGGTGACCCGGATCGCGTATGTCTCGGGAATCGCGTCCGCGCGGGGTGGGTCCGTGGCCGGAACGTCGGTACTGGCCATACGCTTCTGATCTCCTGTCGAGTATTTATTCCCCGTTGAGACGCGCGTGAGAGGGTAACGATCCGGTGAGTGCCCTCGATGAGGTTACCCCACCGTACCGGAGTTCCCCCGTGGGTACCGGGCCCGGTGGTCGTGTGCTGTTGGGGAACAGACGCACACACAAGGGAATGATAATACCCTGCCCCACCGAGAGTACGGTGCGACGAAGTGTCGGATACCCCAGCGCCTGTGGCCCAGGGTTCCCTGTCCAGTGTGACGACCTGTTGGGCCCACCCCATCCACGTTTGTCGGAGGTCTTCCCACCCGTCGTCCCGTTCCCGGCAGACATCATCCCCCCACTCCACATCAATTTTCGATCGTGCCGGTTCGGGATGAACTCGACGTAACACGGTACAGGAGAGGTTAGCAAGACCTATTCTACAGTGGCGGTATCTTCGGATACGACCCCCATCGCCGCTGGCACGGAGCCGACTCTTCCCAATGACACCACCACCCCACACTGTCCTGGTCGAAGTGTTCGACCGCTACCGGGAGTCAGGGGAACCAGTGGCGGCGGAGACTATCGCCGAGTCGCTGAACGTCCCCGAAGAGCGACTCTCGAGTGTGTTCGAATCCCTGCGCGAGTTCGAACTGCTCGTTCGGACGGACGGCGGATACCGACCGACCGTCACCGCAGAGGAATTACTCGCACTGGACATCGAACTCGACGATGTCGTCGTGTTGGATCTTGTGGAAGAGTGAGATCCCCTCCAAGTTTGAAGAGGGGTGTCGCCGTACGCATATCCGTGTCTCGCCAGACCGGACAGGGTGATTCGAATCATGAGTAACGAAGACGGATCTGACGGGGTTTCGGGGTCGATCAGCGAACTCAGTCGAACAGGCGAGGGGGGACAGGTCGAACTCGCGGACCGCGAGTACGCGATCTATCGGTGTCAGGACTGCAACAACGTCGTCCTCACGATGCAGGACTGCGACGGGGGGATGACCTGTCACGACGAACCGATGGAACGGGTGACGGAAACGAAACTCGACATCCGCCCGCCCGACATTCGACAGGTGTTGCTCGACGCGTTCGGGCTCCCCAAACCGGGGCTGGACATCTGTCTCTGTGTCATCGGTGAAGGACCACTCTCTCCCGGTGAACTGGCCGACCGGCTCGACTACGACGAGAGCACCGTCCGGAACTATCTCAACGAACTCGTCGAGTTTGGCCTGCTGGAGAAGTCCCAGCTCAATCGCGAGTCGGGCGGGTTCGTCAACGTCTATCACTCGATCGACCTGGACGAGATGCGCGAGGAGACGCTCGTCGGGTTCTACGCCTGGGCGGGCGAAGCGGCCGCGCTCATCGAGGAGGCGAACCTCACAAAAGAGGACTACCAGGACGCCGATTTCGACGCCGGACTGAACGAAGTCTTCTGGGAACGGTTCCAGGAGTCCCGGTCCGGGGACTGAACTCGTACTTATATCTGTCGGTGATTCGAGTCTTCGACACCTGTCCGTGTTAGCTTAAGTAACCTACCTGGTGTCGGTGCTGGTAACGCATGAGTTCAGAATCGACCGCGGCGTCCTGGGACTCGTCGAGTACGGGAACCGACACTCTGCTGTTCACTGCACCCGACGAGGTGTTCGATGCGGTGCAGGATACGCTCGGACGAAAGTGGCACCTCCGTATCGTGTATCAGCTGCTGGACAAGGGTCCGATGGGGTTCAGTGCGCTGAAATCCGAGGTCGTCGGCGTCTCCTCGAAGATGCTCTCGGAGAGCCTGACGCGGCTCGAAGAGGACGCGCTCGTTGACCGGGAGATCGTCAGCGACCAGCCGGTTCGCGTGGAGTACTCGCTCACCGAACGCGGTCGCGCCCTCGAACCGGTCGTCTCGGCGGTCATCGACTGGGGGTCCGAATACGGTCCGGAGCGGGAGAGCGAGTAGATGGCTCACTACGACGTCCTGGTCGTCGGTGGCGGCACCGGCAACAACGTCGCTGCGGCGGCCGCAGACGCCGGACTGGACACGGCGCTCGTCGAGAAGGGCCCGCTCGGTGGGACCTGTCTCAACCGCGGCTGTAACCCGTCGAAGATGCTCATCCAGGCCGCGACGGCCGCCAATCACGTCCGCGACGCCGACCGCTTCTTCCTCGACGCCTCACTCGAGGACATCGACTACGCCGCCATCATCGACGACATGGACGAGACGCTCTCGCCCATCGCCGACGGCATGGCGGAGCGCTATCGCGAGAAAGACCACCTCACGCTGTACAAAGACGAGGCAGTGTTCGTTGACGAGCGGACCGTCGATGTCGGCGGCGAGCGAGTCAGCGGCGAAAAAGTCGTCGTCGCCGCTGGCTCTCGTCCCCTCGTGCCGCCGATCGATGGGCTCGAAGCGGTTGACTACATGACGAGCACCGAGGCGCTCTACCGTCGTGAACAGCCCGACTCGCTCGTGATCCTCGGCGGGGGGTACATCGCCATCGAACTGGGGTACTTCTTCGAGTCGCTGGGGACGGACGTCACAATCGTCGAGATGATGGACACGCTCGTTCCGCGAGAGGATCCCGATGTAGCGGCGGCGTTCACCGACATCGCCCGCGAGCGCCACGAGGTGTACACCGGCCACCGGGCGACCGCAGTGGAATCTAGCGCCGACAGCATCACTGTCCATGCCGAAACCGAAGCCGGTGAGACGGTGGCAGCGACCGGTGACGACTTGCTCGTCGCGCTCGGTCGCCGCCCGAATACGGACACGCTAGACGTCGAAGCGGCGGGGATCGAGACGGACGACAACGGGTTCATCGTGACTGACGACCGCCTGGAGACGTCCGCCGAGAACGTCTGGGCGCAGGGCGACATCGCCGACAACGCGATGTTCAAACACTCCGGCGACTACGAGACGCAGGTCACGATAGACAACGTCGTCCACGGCGAGGACACGAGGGCAGACTTCACGGCGATGCCCCACGCCATCTTCACCGAGCCACAGATGGCCGGCGTCGGGAAGACCGAGGACGAACTCCGCGACGGTGAAACGGAATACGTCGTCGGTCGAGAAGAGCTGCCGGGGACACCGATGGGGCGCGCGAAGAAACTCGACGACGGGTTCGTGAAGGTGCTTGCTGCCCCTGACGGGGAAATCCTCGGCTGTCACATGCTTGGGTACGAGGCCTCGACGATGCTCCACGAGGTCGTCGTGGCGATGCGCTCGGGAACCGGCCACGTCTCGGACATCACGAACACGATCCACGCCCACCCGACACTCAACAAGGTCGTCCAGTACGCGTTCGAAGACGCAGCTATTTGAGGTATGTTAGCGAATTACAATACATGACCGAGAACACTGATATCCACGAGTACGAGGTCGTCGTCGTCGGTGGCGGCCCCGCAGGGATGACGGCGGCACTGTACAGCACGCGACTCGGGCACCAGACGGCCGTCGTCAGCCGTGGTGGTGGCCGAGCCGCGATGATGCAAGAGGTACACAACCTGCTGGGCGTCCGCGAGGAGACCAGCGGCGCCGAGTTCCTCGGTATCGGCCAGGAGCAACTCGACGAGTACGGCTGCGACCAGCACCGGGACATGGTCACGTCGTGTTCCCGCGTCGAGGGCGAGGACGGCAAGCGGTTCCGCCTCTCCGGCAACAGCGCCGATTACGAGGCCGAGATGGTGGTGCTGGCGACGGGCTTCAACGACGTGCGTCCGGACCCTCCGCTGCCCCGCACCGGCCGGGGCCTCCACTACTGCCTGCACTGCGACGCCCACATGTTCGTTGACGAGTCCGTGTACGTGATGGGCCACGCCGAGAGCGCCGCCCACGTCGCGGGCATCATGCTGAACTTCACCGACGAGGTCGATCTGCTCACCCGCGGCGCCGAGCCCGAGTGGAGCGACGATACCGCAGGAATGCTAGAGCGTCACCCCATCGACGTGGTCGAGGAAGACGTGACGGGCGTCCAGAATGGTGAAGACGGGTGGCTGAAAGCCCTGGAATTCGAGGATGGCAGCGTCCGCGAGTACAAGGGTGGGTTCGCGATGTACGGCGCCGAGTACAACAACGGTCTCGCCCGGGAACTCGGCTGTGACATCAACGACGACGGGACCATCGAGGTCGGCGACCACGGCGAGACCTCCGTCGAAGGTGTCTACGCGGTCGGCGACTGCACGCCCGGGCACAACCAGCTGCCTGTCGGCATGGGCCAGGGCGCGAAGGCCGGTATCGATATCCACTTCCAGCTTCGGGATTTCCCCAGGGACCCCGACGAACTCGACGAGTTCGGACCGGTTCGCTCTGAGGAAGTCCCGGGCATCCCAGACGAACTGCTCGAACAGGCGGTTGACTTCCACACCTACGGCGAGTAGGCGTTCGAGTCGGAACCGTGCGATCGCGCGACCGGTTTTTGCGGAACGAGGTTCTACACCCACACATGACGACGACCATCGAGACACCCGAGGCCGAAGAGACGTGTGCGTACTGTGGGTCGAGCATCTTCGACCACGACCCGGTCTGTATGCGGGACTGCACCGACGACTGTGGCTCGCCCACGTACTTCTGTAACTACGCCTGCCTGTCGTCGTACATCGAAGAGGAGGGTCTCACAGTCGGTAACGCCTGCGAGTGGTCCCCCGAGTAAGTGGCGCGTCTCACCGGGCCGCGAGAAACTCGCGGGCTCGCTCGGCACCCAGCTCCCGCAACTCGTCGAGGAAGGCCGGGTCGCGATCGACTTTCGTCGAGCAGTGGAATCGCTTCCCCATCTGGAGGCGGCGGACGTCCGTCTCGACGAACTCCCCGTCGGGGAGTGTCCCGTCCCGGACCCACTCGTTGACCTGCTCGATGAATCTGAGCTCCTGGTTGAGCGAGATATTTCCGGAGAGTTCGTTCCGGCGGTCGGCGATGACCTCAGTGGTCGAGGGCTCGCCCTCGAACTCCTGGGGGTTGACCTGGATCACCCACAGTTCCTCTGGCTTTCGGTCGGGCGGCAGGTGCATCAGGTCGCTCACCGGTGGGTTCTGCGAGAACAGGCCGTCCCAGTGAAGGTGTCCGTTGATCTCGACGGCCTCGAAGAGGTTCGGTACTGCGGCCGACGCCAGCACTGCTTCGACAGTGACGTCCTCGTTCGTGAACGTCTCGAAGACGCCGGCGTTGATATCGACCGTGCCGACGACGAGCTCGGGCGCGTCCCTGCCGCAGAGGTCTGGGACCTCGTCGAAATCGATCTGTCGCTCCAGTACCGTTCTGATCCGCTGTTTTCCGGGTTCGGGGCCCGGGATCTGATAGGGACTGAACGACGGGACCGCGACGCCCGCGCTCTCCATCCGCGAGAGCGTCCGAACCCAGTTGTTCAGCCACCAGTCGGTCGGGCCGTCAACGGCTAGGTCGTCCCAGAGGCGGCCCACGATGTCGCGCGCTTTGTCGGGGCCGTCCGTAACGAGTCCGTACCAGACCGCCAGCGCGTTGAACGCACCACCTGACGTCCCGCTGATCCCGACGAGTTCGTACCGGTCGTCCCACTCCTTCAAAAGCTCCCGAAGGACGCCGCAGGTGAAGGCGGTGTGACTCCCGCCGCCCTGGCAGGCGATGGCGACGCGAGTCGGCTCGTCGGCGTCGCTCGGCCTCCCCTCGGACGCGTCGCTACTCATACGTGTGGGTGTATCCGCCGTCGAACAGCAAGTCGCCGCCGTTGAGGTGTTTGGCGTGGGTCGAGAAGCCGAAGACGAACAGGTTGGCCACCTCCATCGGCGACATCATCTCCTTCGTGCGCGCCTGGCCGAGCATCACGTCTTCGATCACCTCCCGCTTCGATATCCCGCGCTCTTCGGCGGTGTCCTCGATCTGATCGACCATCAGCGGCGTCAGGACGTATCCCACGCTCACCGAGAAGCCCCGCAGCGTGCCTTCGCCCTCGGCGGCGATCGCTCGCGTGAGTCCGGTGATACCGTGTTTGGCCGTGATGTAGGCCGCCTTGTCCTTCGTCGCGTAGTGACCGTGGACCGAGGACATGTTCGCGATCGCGCCGACGCAGTCGTCCGTCTCTCTGATGTGGGGCATCGCCGCACCGGCCATCTTGAACGGCGAGCGGAGCATGATGTCGGTCAGCAGGTCATACTTCTCCATCGGGAACTCAGGGATGCTCGCGATGTGTTGCATCCCGGCGATGTTGGCGACGAACCGCAGGTCGCCTTCCTCCGCGGCCGCCTCGACAACGGCTTCGACGTCTCCGTCGTCGGTGAGATCCGTTTGCTTGCTCAGGAACCGCCCGTCGGCCTCGAACTCGGTGACGATATCGGCGGTTTCGGCGAGTCCGTCCTCGTCGATGTCAGCGCCGACGACGGTGAGTCCGTTCGCGGCCAGTGCGACGGCTGTCGCGCGACCGATCCCGGAGGCCGCACCGGTCACGATCGCGATGGTATCCGTGGTGTAGTACGGGTCGTCGATGCGGAGAACGTCTTCGGGCGCCAGTTCCGGCGCGCTCAGGTCGAGTTCGGAGTCAGCCATAGGCGGTCACGACTGTATCGACGGGTCCAGGTCGGTTAACTGCATCTCACGTTCGCGTAACAGTGTTCTCCAGTGGGCGTCTCTGCGGAGTGACCGATCGGTCTGGACTCGTCGATCGAAGCGACGGAACGTCCATTGTCGGTCGCCACGAAGCCGACGACAGGATGGACGGACACGAGTTTCGGAGTGACACCGGGCAGCCGGTATCCGCTGTGACTGCGGCCGAGATGCGGGATGTTGACCGGGTCGCCGTCGAGGACTTCGGCGTCTCGCTGCTACAGATGATGGAGAACGCGGGTCGCAATCTCGCCCGGCACGTTCGCGAGGCGGGTTCCGAACCGGTCGTCGTTCTCGCGGGAAACGGCGGGAACGGTGGCGGCGGTCTGTGCGCCGCTCGCCATCTCGCGAATCGGGAGCTGACGGTGTTGGTGGTGCTCGACCGCCCACCGAGAGAACTGGACGGCGCTGCTCGCACGCAGTACGAGACGCTCGCGACGATGGGCGTCCCGGTGGACGGCGGTGTGGCTGCGTTGGCTGAGCGGGACGTGGGAACGGTCGTCGATGCACTCGTCGGATACGGACTCGACGGCCCGCTCCGCGGCACTGCTGCGAACCTGGTCGAAGCGGTGGAACCGCTGGACGCGACGGTCGTCTCACTCGACGTCCCGTCCGGGATGATCGCGACGACCGGCGAGCGTCCCGGCCCGTCTATCGACCCCGACCGCGTCCTGACGCTCGCCCTGCCGAAGACCGGACTCGCTGAGTATCGCGGTGACCTGTATCTGGGCGACATCGCGATACCCGCTGGGGTGTACCACTCGCTCGACATCCCGTATTCGAATCCGTTCGACGAGGAGTACTGGGTCGAGTTGACCCGGTTGCCCGATACGTAGCGGTTCCCCATGCCTGAGCGGACCCACTCGACACAGCCGTCCACTCTTTCGATAGATTCGATGGAGGATTCGTCGTTCAGTAACTCGATGCCCGAGCGCTCATACGCATCATCGAATTCAAACGCGTCTGGAACTTATTCGACCGCAGCGCGCAAGTCACTCTTCTCTTGCATCCCGACGAGTCGGTCGGTCTCCTCGCCGTCCTCGAACACGACGAACGCCGGAATCGATTTCACGTCGTACCTCGCTGCGACCGGCGGCAACTCATCGACGTCGATTTTCACGACAGTCGCCGCTACCTCGGCCGCGAGTTCCTCGACGGTCGGTGCAATCATCTGACAGGGGCCACACCACTCGGCGTAGAAATCGACCAGAAGTGTCTTTTCCGTCTCGAGCAGGTCGTCGAACGCGGCCTCCGTTTCGATGTGGGAGACTGTCGTACCGTCGCCTCCCGAACGGGCTGGGCTGTTTGCCATCGATATCTGTTGGGGTCAGTCGATATTAGTGATTCGCGAACCACTCGGTTAGCTGGTTACCGACCCTTTACCTGCCTGTTCGACGCGGCAGCTCACACAATACCGAACCCGACGGTGACCAGTCGGACCCCGATGATCGAAAGCAACACGAGTACGGCAGCCAGCTGGGTCCGGTCGGAACTGAACCGGCGGAGTCTCCCACCGAGTGTCACACCGACGAGTCCGGGAACGGACAGTCCGGCAGAATACAGGAGCACGTTCCCGCCGTCGTACAGCCCGAGCGTCCAGGCCATCCCGACCCGGAGGCCTGACACGCCGACGAGGATCATCGCGAGAACGCCGACGAACGTCGAGCGGTCCAGGTCGAGACTGTCGAGGTAGGCCACGACCTGCACTGCGACGTTCGACAGTCCGAAGACGATGCCGGAGACGAACCCGAGCGCCGCCTTCACGGCCGTGTCTCGTCGGAAACAGTACCGGGCCACCGCCCGCTCGCCGGGCAGCACTATCCAGGGTTGTTTGACTGCGACGTACGCGAGCGTGAACAGACCGAGCGCCGGCGTCAGTAGCGAGGTCCGGACGACGTCTAGCAGGAGCATTCCCAGAACCGTTCCGACCATGGCCAGCAGCACGTACGGCCAGAACTGCACCAGACACCGGGAGAACTCGTCCCGGTCGAGTTCTCGCAACAGCGAGACGTTGGCGGCCAGCATCGGGAGGATCATCAATACGACGGCGGTCGAGGGGGATAGGAATACTGCGAGCAACGCGGTGCTCGCGATCGCGTATCCGAACCCCACGGTTCCTTTCACCAGCCCGCCGAAGAGCACGACGAACCCGGCGAGGACCAGCGCAGTCGTCGAGAGCATGCGACGGGATCAGGCCGACTGTTCGTCTTCGGGCTCGGCCAGATACTCCATCCCCCAGTCTCGCATCGCGTCGATGACCGGCTGGAGGGACTCACCGTACTCACTGAGCGAGTAGTGGACGCGGAACGGCTTCTCGCTGATAATCTCCCGCTCCACGAGTTGGTTCTCCTCGAGATCGTCGAGACTGTCCGAGAGGACCTTGCTGGATATTCCATCGACGTTCTCCTGAAGTTCGTTGAATCCACTGGGGCCGTGTTCGAGCAGTCGGTGGATGATGACGGGGTGCCACTTCTTCCCGATCAACGAGGCCGTCGTCGTGACGGGACACCACTCTTCACCCGCACACCAGACTTCGAGTCGTTCGACATCGTCCTGGTTCGGAAGGTCGTCCATACCCGCTATTCGTCGGCCGCCGACTTAGTAGTTACTGATAGTAAGTGGGTCACTATACAAAACCCAAATCCAGTCCTATCTATTAGGAGCCCAGACAGCCGGTGGAGTCGTAGAGAGTGTGATCCGATGACCAGTCAGGCCATGAAATCCAGGCCGATCGCGGACTCGGACTGGATCCACGCGGATTCGTTGTCCTGGTCGTAGATGATGACTTCACCGTTTTCGAGCGTCACGTCGGCGAATTGCTGGAATTCCGCCGCGTCCATCCCGACCGTTCGGTACCGCGTTTCGTCGTCGCCGGTGCGGACTGACATCTTTAGATTACCTCGTACTACTAACTTACCGGTAAAAACCTAAAAGCACTCGCTAACTCCGAACTCGGGTAGTTACCTCGACAACACCTGGGAAACTGTCGGTCGCGAGAGCACCGTCGGTGAGAGACCAAGTCGGCGAGGGATCTGCGACTGGTCTCGCCAGCCGGGTCGGAACTGGACGATAGTCGGGACGCGCCAGGGAATATACAGATGACAGCAACCTGCCGCGTCGAAGAACGAGTGAATCCGAGGGAAGGCGGTTACCGGCGTGTGAGCTACGGTTAATGGCCCTGCGAGCGCGATTACTCGTATGACTCGGCTGGAGTTGCTCTCGAAAGAAGAGATCCCCGAGGAGTATCACTACCTCTTCACCGAGGGCTACCTGGGTGACCGTCACATCTTCCGCGTGTGGGCGCACAACCCCGAGATCCTGGAGGCGACGCTGGAGTATCTGGAGACGCTGTACGACCAGTTGACCCCCCGAACGAAGGAACTGGTCATTCTGACGGTCGCACGGGCCCGCAGCGCTCGCTACGAGTGGCACCAGCACGTGGACATCGCCCGGACACGCGGCGTCGAAACCGACGAGATACGCGCCATCGGTGGGTGGGACTTCTCGGGATTCGACGACGAGGAGTTCGTGCTCCTCCAGTACGCGGAGGCCGTGGCGACCGGGGACGTGACCGACCAGATTCACGCGGCACTGGCGGACGCGTACTCGCCGGGCGAGATCGTCGCCGTCGGGCTGCTGGTCGATTTCTACGTCGGTCTGTGTAACTACGTGGCCGCGGTCGATCTACCGTTCGAAGGTGGCGAGTTCGTCGGCTGGACGCCCGCGGACGAGACCATCACCACGCTGTTCGATTGAATGAGACGGAACCTCGTGGGTCTCCTGTTGGCAGTCGTCGGCGCAGCGACGCTCGGTGAGCCAGTCGCGGCTGCGGTCACGTCGGCCGAGGGAGTAGCACTGGCCCAGCCCGATGGGGCGGGCCTCGTCGATTCCGCGTTCACGACCAGATTCGTCGCCCACTGGTGGGTGTTCCCGACGTCGATCCTGTTTTCGGCGGTCGCTCTGTCCTCCGGCGTCTCCGGGGCGCTGTTTTTCAGCCCCTTCTTTATGCTCGTGGTCGGACTCACGCCGTCGCAGGCGATCGGTGCGGGGCTGCTCACTGAGGTGTTCGGCATGGGGAACGGGCTGCGGTCGTACGTCAACCAGCGCGTCGTGGACTTCGAGACGGCGAAGTGGCTGTTGCTGGGCGCCGTCCCCGCGGTCGTCGCCGGTGCGCTCGCTGCCCACTACGTCCCCACGACGATTCTCAAGGGCATCTTCGGCATCGGGTTGCTCGTTCTCGGGGGCTTTCTCGTCTACTACGAGTCCCCCGACAGGTGCGAACCCGGGGAGTGTGAGGGTGAGTACCTGCGCGAGAAGAACACCGGACGAGGAACGACGACCATCGAGGCAGCGGACGGCGAATCGTTCACGTACGATACCTGCTGGCGGCCGCCCGGCGTCGCGCTCTCGACAATCGGCGCGTTCGTGACCGGCCTCATCAGTGCCGGACTCCCCGAAATCGTGACGACGCAGCTCATCGTCCGCTGTCGGATCCCGCCTCGCGTCGCCGTCGCGACGAGCGTGTTCGTGCTCGCCATCGCCGCGACGGCTGGCGCGATCGTCCACGCGTTGACAGCGACACCGGTCTGGTACGTCGTCGCCTGGTCGGTCCCCGGGGTCGTCATCGGTGGGACAATCGGCACTCGCGTCGGGAAGTATGTCCCGAGCGAACTGATGGAGACCGGCCTGGGTGTCGTCTTCGGACTCGTGGGCCTCGTCGTCCTGGTGACGGAGTTCGTCGTCGCGTGATTACCTTCCCGTAGCCCGGTGAGCGGCCTCTCGCCGAGTTACCGGAAAGTTACAAAATATTGATATTTTTTTGGACGACATCTCGGGTATGCCGCCCGAACTGGATAGTGGGGTCGTGGCACCGGACTTCGAACTCCCGAACGTCGGTATCGGACCGGACCCGCTCTCGCTCGACCGCGTCGTTCACCAAGTCGATTTCGCCGTGCTGCTGTTGCTCCGCGATTACCACTGCCCGAAGTGCAAGAATCAGGTGCAAACACTCGCCGAAGAAGCCCGACAGTTCGCGGAACTGAACGCGGTCGTGCTTCCCGTACTTCCGGAGCCCGTCGAACGCGCCGAAGAGTGGCAGGAACAGTTCGACCTCCCGTTTCCGCTCCTGGCCGACCCCGATAAGAACATCGCCGACAAGTACGACCAGCCCACCCGCTACGGGAAACTCGGCGAACTCCACGACCTGATCGGGCGCATGCCCGAGAGCGTGGTTCTCGACACCAGGGGCGGTGAGGCGGAGGTCGTCTACACGTACGAGGGCGAATCACCGGGGGACCGACCCGAAGTGGCGACGCTCGTGGACGAGATCGAGACGCTTCAGGAGACGTTCGTCTTCGACTGCTCGCTCGTCGATTGCTAACCTGGCCGGTCGGCCTTCCTTCTCGCAGTGTGACAAATACCAGAAATTGACAGAATCGCGCCAGTCACGCTCGGGCGTCTGGGCGCCATTACCGCACACACACACAGCGACGGTAGCTTATTTTATCGGGTCATTCGTGGCTGTATAACCGTTCCCCGGTCGTGTGCTGGTTCGGAGTTCCGAGCCACACCCAAGTCATTACTCCGTCACTGTCCGAGCGCCTATGGATCCAGACAGACGACGGTTCCTGCGACTCGGGGGTATTGCTGCACTCGGTGTTGTCGCCGGCTGTTCGACCGACACGGCCTCGGACACACCGACCGCTGACTCGGGCGACGACGGTGACGGCGGCGCGACGCCGACCGCGGCTCCGACCGCCACGCCTGCTGGAACGCCGGCTGGTGGCGCCGAGTTCGACTTCGGCGGCTGGTTGAGCGACACGAGCAACTACGGCGGGACGACGGCCGACATGCGGGGGAACGGCTCGGTCACCATCGACGTCGGTGCCTCTGCCAACGGCGGCGCGTTCGGCTTCGCACCACCCGCCGTCTGGGTGGACCCTGGGACGGAAGTCACCTGGGAGTGGACCGGCAACGGCGGCAGCCACAACGTCGTCGCCCAGTCCGGCGGGGATTTCCGAAGCGGAGACCCGACCGGTGAAGCGGGGGCGACGTTCTCACAGACGTTCGACGACACGGGCATCGTGACGTATTATTGTGACCCACACCAGGGGATGGGGATGAAAGGCGCTGTCGTCGTCGGTGAACCCGACAGTAGTGGGACGGCGACCCGGGCGAGCCAGAACTACAGTTTCCAGGCCGCTTCGTTCGACGCGTACTGGTACTCGCTGTACAACATGAGTACCAACATCGCGATGAGCGGCAACGGCGTCCCCTTCCCGCTCAACGAGCAGATGGAACAGCTACAGTCAGAGCGGATGCCGGCGATGCTGGAGAACGCCGGCGTCGAGCGCCCGCCGATCAATAATCCGAACCTCTCGCTGGCGTCGTTCACCGAGGGCGACCCCAGTTTCACCCAGCAGCCGGTCCTCGAGGACGACACCGGGCGGCCGGACGCCTCGACGCTCGCCTGGGACAAGCGCAACTCGTCGCTGGTCGTGAGCCCGTCCTCGGTGGGCTGGACTCACCTCAAAGGGGTCACATGGGCGAAGAACTTCCAGAACCACTTCGACCTGCTGCCCGGGGAGATGGCTCCGAAGTTCCGAGCGCAATTGCTCGCGACGCTGGCCCAGGTCGGAGTCAACGCCGCGATCCTCGTCGGCGGGTCCCGCGGGAACGGCGCCCTTACCCACGGGGACAGCTTCGAGTTCCTCTCGGAGTACCACCCGAACGAGGGTCGGATCGTTGACGAGACGCGCCGTCCGCATCATCACTCGGCGATGCTGTGGTTCCTCTCGGACCTGACCAGCCTCGCGCAGAACGGCTGGTTCGGGTACGTCAACCCGCGCCCGCTGATCCCGAAAGAAGCCGGCGCGGACGGGGTCTTCGACCCGCCCGTGGGGATACAGGAGATCACCGACGGCGTGGCACAGGCGACGATGGACCTGTTCGACGCGGGCGACGTGGCGTCGATGGAGTCCACCCGGTCGGTCGGCCAGATGCTCGGTGCGGTCGGGTATTACGGCCCGCAGGCCGGGACCGACGAGCTGCGCGCCGCGGCCGCCGACTACACGAACGCTCTCGCTGACGTTATCGACGACAATCTCGCCGGGAACGGCCGGGTCGAGGGCGGCGCGGAGAATCAGGCCGCGACCCAGGGAATCGTCGCACAGGGTCTCCTGTGGGCCTCCCAACTGGACGGCGTCGATCGCACCGACACGGCTGACGAGGTCGTCGGCTACATGCTCGACGAGCTCTGGGACGCCGACGGCGGCACGTTCATGTCTGGCACTGACGCTTCGACGTACGCGATCACCGCCCGCGACGCCGGGGACATCACTGGCGGATTGAACGCCGCCGACGCGGTGCTGGGACGCTCCGGCGTGCGGGACACCTTCGCGCGGTTCTTCAACCAGACGTTCAACCGCGGCCGCCTCCAGCGAGCAGAACGGCCACCCTCCCGTAGCGAGGACGCCGAACACCCGCTGCCGCTGCCGCCCAACGCCGGGGGTGAGTACGGGCAGGCGGCAGTCTACAACGCGGAGGTCGAGTACGACACCGACGCCGACGAGTGGACCGTCACCGATCCGCGCTTCCGGACCGAGGAGGCCCTCTATCTCGCCAATCAGGACATCTGGGTGGGTAACTGGGGCGGCGACTTCTACCAGGGGCGCGGCGTGCCCGGGCAGAGCGACACGCCCGAGTAATCTCGGGCAGTCTCAGCGCTCCATCGGTGTCGAGACGACAACGCAACGATCCGCTCAGAATTCGGACGTACCGAGCCGCTCGATGCGCGAGTGGGCATAATCGGTCCAATCGTCGAGTGTGTCGTGCAGCAACTCTCGCGCGTCTGTGACCGGTGTTGCAGTGTACTCGTAGGTATTGCCCCCGCCGTCGATAGGTGTCCGCTTCCGGCTTACCAACTCTTTTTGACGCAACGTCGCCAGGTTTCGGTTCACCGTCGAGCGGTCTCGGTTCAGGCGGTCGGATAGTTCCTCGACAGTACTGTCGGGGGTATCGAGCAACAGCAGATACGTCCGGAGTTCCGGTTCCTCGATACCGAACACACAGGAGAGGACCTCGACGAGATCTGGTGCATCTGTGATCGCATCGTTCAGGGCGATCTCGGGGTCGGACTCGGCAGATGCCATTTCATTCTTATTCGAACCGTTTGCACAAAAGCTGGATAGTTACCGACTCCTCACCGGGTTTCGAGCGGCACACGACCCGTTCGAATCAGCCATAGACCGTTTTCTCTTGCCGACAGAAGAGGTCCGTTCGGTATTGCGAACTACGTCTCACAGCAGGCCGAGCTGGAGCCAGACGCCGAGCACCGCGCCGTACACGAGGTGGAAGAAGAGGAACATCGCTATCATCGGCATTTCGGGATCGAGGTCTAGCACCACGTTCATCCAGAAGACCGCCGCGCCGAGGAACAGCACGAACCCGTACGCGAGTCCGAACGCTGCCGCGGTCGTCATCGAGCCGATACTGAGGCCGACGAGGGGAACGGCGACGACGAATACGACACTGGCACCGATCCCGTACAGCATGTGCAAGACCATCCCCTGCATCATGTAGTCGCCCGGTTCGCTATCGCCGACGTACTTCGACCAGAAGCGGGCAGTCGGCGGTGGCGAGTCGTCTCCGAGTGCCATCATGAACGCCGTCATGACGATAGTTGCGACCAGTCCACCGGCGAGTCCGTTGAGTATCGTGAGTTCTGCCATGTATGGATTCTCCGATTTACGTAACCTTTTGATAGTAGGTTACGTATAGTAGCCATTATCTGTCGAGGGTAATAACTCCGCGCTGAGGGGGTTGAAATCCGGTTACCCGTACGTTACGTCTCCAACGCCGCTGGTCGTGTTAGTTCCACATTCAGAAACTATTGGTAGACTTGGCGGTGGCACCAAAATCACTCATTAGTCTGCATTTTGCCCGTATCAAGGCCGAGGGAACCCTGGAGCCTGTCAGTTACGACGAAAAGAACATTCTACCGAGTTAGTCGTGAGAAACCGGTCGGGCCGGTTGATCCGTGGTTGGTGCAGTCGGCTCGTGTGTTCCGAACTCGGGGTGCGTCTCTTCCATCCACAGATAGACGACTGCACCGGAGATGAACATCAGGACAGCGGTCATGTAGAACGCGGCTTCGGCGTTCACGAACTCCATCGAGAGTCCGATCAGAATCGCGCCGACGGCGTAGCCGGAGTCACGCCACATCCGGTAGACGCCCATCCCCGCCGACCGCCACGTCGGGTGCGCTGCATCACTCGGGACCGTCATCAAGTTCGGATACAGCAATGCCATCCCCAATCCGGAGATGGCGGCCAGCACGGCCCACGGCAGGTATCCCTCGACGAGCACCATCCCGAGGACGCCCGCACCAGCGAGGAACATCCCGACGATCACGGGGGGACGACGACCGATGCGGTCTGCGAGCCCGCCCGTCGCAATCTGGAGGAAGTACATAGCGCTGTGGACACCGACGACGACGCCGACTGCTGCGATGCCGAGTCCCTGACTGGTGAGATACAGCGGCACTGCGATCCAGAACAGCGTGTCCACGAAGTTCTCGATGTGGCCTGCTTGTGCCGCCGCAAACAGCGTCCTATCGCCGTAGGTTGCCCGCTTCAGCACCTCGTTGAACGGCAGGTTCGCGTCGTGGTGGTCGTCGTCGCCTTCGGCTTGCGCATACTGGACGGTCTCCTTGATGAGGAAAATCGAGATGAGGAACGCCAACACGACGACGACCGCCAGGAAGTAGAACGGTTCAGGACGGAGATTCCACTGTCCTGCGATGACACCCGTGACCCAGGCACCGACTGCGACACCGCTGTAGCCAAACGCCTCGTCGATCCCGACGGCAAGTCCGCGCTGGTTCGGCCCTGCCAGGTCAATCTTCGCGTTGATCGCCATGCTCCAGGTCAATGCCTGGTTGATCCCGAGGAGAACGTTCCCGACCGTGATCCAGCCCCAGCTCGGGGCGAAAATCAGAATGAGCGGGAGCGGAAGTGCCGTTGCCCACCCGAGCACGAGGACAGGCTTGCGGCCGTACTCTTCGCCCCACTTCCCGGCATAGAGGTTGAGGATCGATTTCACGATCCCGAACGAGACGACGAACGAGCCGATGACGAACAGCGACTTGACGCCGAGAACGTCCCGTCCGAGGACGGGCACGACGGCCCGTTCTGAGCCAATCGTCAGTCCGGTAGCGAACACGAGCAAGACGTGCAGCGAGAACTGCCCGAGGTGCTTGCGGATCCCTTGTTCGATGGTAGTTTCCGAACTCATTGATTACTCGGCGGCACAGTTGTTCGGGCCGAGTTCGAGTTCAGCTAGTTCGTCCTCGGGAACCGATTCTTGGCCGACGTTGGTGCGCTTGACACGTTCGAAGTTGGGTGGATGATCCGGAACGTCGCCAGCGAGTGTCTCGACGAAGTCCTCGCGGTCACGACGGATATCGGTGTTCTGCTCTCGCACCTCGTGGAGCGTCGCCATCACTGGTGGTTCAGGTGAACCGGGGTCGTGTGCCGGCAGGACGACGGCATCCTCTGGCCGGTCCAGCAAGCGCTGGAGGCTCTCGTACAGCGTCGCGGCGTTCGCTTCAACGTCGGAGTCTTCGATCCCCGCTTGGACGCCGAGTTCGACTCGGCCGACGCTCTCGTGGAAGAGAGTATCGCCTGTGATCAGTGCTGCGCCACCGATGTCGAACGAGACGCTCCCTTCACTGTGTCCTGGCGTGTGGATCGCCTCAACTTCGAGATTCCCGACCGTTACCGTCTGCCCGTCCTCGATAGGAGTTGCATCGATAGCGAGCGCGTCCTTCGGGTGAAGGTAGTACGGAACACCGTGACGCTCGGTGAGGGTCGCAGCTCCGGAGACGTGGTCAGCATGGGCGTGCGTGTCGAAGACACCGACGAGCACGGCGTCGTGGTCATCGAGGATCGTCTCGTATTCTTCGAGATAGTGAGACGGATCGAAGACCACAGCATCTCCCTCAGAGATGAGGACGTGCGAGAGGCAGCCTTTCCCTGGTCGAGCTACCTGCACCAGCGTGCCATCGAGGTCAGTTGGGACGGGCGCACTCCGGTGGACACGACTCCAGCCGTCCATACCGTCCGTGAGCGTCACCGCACTGTATCCCATCTCCTGTAGCACGTCCGTCGCGGTCTGCGAGACGACGCCCGCCGCACAGACAGTGACTATCTCCTTCTCTTCGGGAAGGCCCGATAACTGGTCCTTCGCCGAATCCGGGTCGTCAGTCAACTCGTCATACACGTCTATATTGGTGCTACCCGGTATGTGCCAGTCTTCGAAATCCGCTTCGTGGCGGATGTCGAGGACGTAGACCTCCTCACCATTAGTTCGCAACCGTTCACTGAGTCGATCGGGGGCGATCTCTGACATCGGTATCTCTCAATAGCGGGGATATCATGTTATAGCTCCTGCCGGACATGACCGGCACTCTTAATTCGAAAGAGAGTAGATATGCCGATATGAGTCTGTACGAGGCCTCGTTCCGGGTCAAACACGAGTGTCCGTATCGGGCGATCTCGGAACAGCACCCGGACCTCACTATCCGCGAGTGGTACCTGAGTGACTGCCAGGTGATCGAAATCACGTCCTCGGAAGCCCCAACGGACGAACTACTCGAAGAGATCGACGAGCTGGGAACGGTTCTACACGAATCGATCGACGAATCCGGCCTTCACGTCGTCACACAGTCCTGTCTCTGTTCCCTGGAGGGCTCTATTATCCAGCGGTTCGAGGAGTTCAATTGCCTGTACCAGCCACCGACCATCCATCGGCAGGGATGGGAGCATTACACGGTCATCGCATTCGACGAGGCTGACGTTCGCACTCTCTTGCAGGACCTGGAGAGCGATCGAGACATCGAGGTGCTTTCGAAGACGGCAATCTCGGAGCAGCGGATCCCGCACAGTATGTTAGCTCCGGTCGATCGACTGTTCGAAGAGGTGACTGACCGACAGATGGCGGCGCTGCGGCTAGCGCTCGAAAGTGGATACTACGAACAGCCGCGGAAAACGTCGATCCGTGAGCTGGCCGAGCAGACGGCCGTCACCCGTTCCACGTACGAGGAACACCTCCGGAAGGCCGAAAACAAGCTCCTCACGAACGCCGGGCAGTTCCTGCGGTTAGTGACCGCGACGTCATCTGACGATCCCTTACAAGTAGAGAAGACGCAGCAGGCGGAACGAGCCGCTGACTGAGTTGGTGCCGGATCGGGATACGATGGTTTACATGAATCACGCCGCGTACACAATGACCTTGGATACGGTTTTCCACAGAGGAACTGATGACTGATTCACCGGATCACGTCGATACGCCACTGCTGGAGGCCAAGCGATACGACGAGCCGTCGGTCTTCACGCCGGAGTCCCTCCTCCGGGAAGCCCGTCGGCAAAAAGATCTCCCGGATCGGTCCGTCCCGGACATCTGTGTCCTCGACCCCGATGGGGATATTGTCCGTCGTCTGGTCTCGTCTGGTCGGGCCGAAATCGATGAGACGTGGCCGGGGTATCACACGGATCTGTACAGATTCGAGTTGGGCAGCGAGGAGATAGGGATCATCGGCTGCGCGGTAGGTGCGTCATTCGCAGTTCTCGTCGCGGAACAACTGTTCGAAGCGGGCTGTCAACTCCTCGTGAGCGTGACCTCGTCCGGCCAGGTTGTTCCGAAAGATAACCCGCCGTACTTCGTACTCATCGAACGAGCACTCCGTGATGAAGGGACCAGCCACCACTACCGGGCACCAGACCGCTATACCACGCTCGATTCCACCCTCGGTGACCACATCGCAAGGGCCTGCGAGTCGGTTTCACGCCCGGTTTACACAGGGGCGACCTGGACGACGGATGCACCGTTTCGGGAGACTGAGACGGCGATCGACCGTGCACGAGCCGAGGACATTCTCGCCGTCGAGATGGAAGCGGCCGCGTTGTACACGTTCGCCAGTGAACGAAACAACTCGGTCGTCTGTTTCGCCTACGTGACCAACGAGATGGGACAAGGTGACAGCGAGTTCGAAAAGGGTGATGCAGATGGGAGCACGGCAGCACTGGAAATAATCAAAGCTGCTATCTCCGGCTGGCGAAATAGTCTGGAGGGCCATTGATCCACCCGCATACACACCACGACAGTCGGTCGGACTCGTGAGTGTTGTTGACTGGAGTCTGCCGGCGCTCGGTCAGCCGGGCAACTGATTTCACACCTACGTGTGCAATTGTGCTATATGCGCGAGCTTGTATTCGAACTCGAATACGATCCGGGATCCAATAGCGTGGCGGATACGCTTGCCCAGTATCCGGATGCTCGAATCCGCTCGCTGTCGCTACACGCGACGACCGAGAGCCTCTGGCGCGTCGATCACGTTACCGGTCCGGCGGACGCTCTCACAGACATCGAAAACGCGTTTCTCGACACGGACTACTACACCGATTGCCTCACACCCGGCCACTGCGGTGCGACGCAACGAACGCAAGTGCTCGAATCCACGGACGAAATGCTCGTCCTCTACTCGTACTGGGAACGGACAGACAGCTGTGCGTCCGTTCCGCACATGGCCCTCGAACGACTCGGCCACGGCGTGCTGTTCGAAGCGACCAAACAAGAGCGACGGAACACGTGGCGCATCGTGCACTCGGGAGAGGGTGATGTCCGCGCGTTCTTCGACGACTTGGAAGAGAGCGTCGGTGACGCTGTCGAGATCGATTTCCAGCGGTTGACGGACGCCTCATCGCCAGTGGAGACGACGACCGGGGATGATGATCTCTCCCCCGAACAGGAGGAGGCGTTGCAGGCGGCCGTTGAACACGGCTACTACGAGAGCCCTGGGGAGATCGATGTTAAGGGTCTCGCTGACCGCCTTGACGTGCCGCGATCGACGCTCAACCACCGGCTGCGACGTGCCGAGGAACATCTCGCAAAACAGCGCGTTGCTCAAATGCAGGCTCGCCAGCGGCCACCCTCCTCCGACTAACCGGTGACTGCCCTGTCGAAGGACTAAATGAAGCGGTTGGAATATTCCAGAACTGACCGTTGGAGGGTTCCAATGGCCCGGTCGGAATATTTCCAGCAACAGCGACGGAGTCTCCGGATGTACGAAAAAGTGTGATGACGTGAGACAGCGACGATAGGAACGCTAGCACGGACGAACGACTGCAAACGACGCGACTCCACACTCCCCGAATGAACTGCCGGTGGAACGCTCGACGGATCGCGGACTACCTCCAGTCTGTCGAAAGCGTTGTCGAGACGTTTCTCAAGCCACGGTCGGACATTGTTGTCGTGAAATACGATCCGACTCGGACGTCGGAGACAGCGATCACCGACAGCGTCGAGAGACAGTCGTCCGAGACTGCCCGGGACTCGACGCGTTCCTGGTCTGGACACCGGTCGAACAGGTGTCAGTGCGGATGCCGTAACTAGCGACGGTGAGTCGGATACTACCAAACCTATATGGAGAGTCAAATACCGCCGAGAACGAGCGTCTGAAAGAACGCACGATTCAGCTATCCGTCCCTGAGATGAACTGTCCCAGCTGTGCCGAAAAAGTCGATAAGAGTCTTCAGCGCGTGGAGGGTGCAACCTGAATTCGGGGTTTTTGAACAGTGATTCTGGCAGTACTCCGGATACTATGGGTAGAGACTCGGGGCTGCTAGCAGTTTTCTAGTACGGTGACTGCACAGTTGAAGAGGGATTCTCGCCGGAAAGGCGTTCATTGGGGGTGTTTTCTCAGCCAGTCTCCTGATTATTCATCTTCTTCCGCTGTCATCTCATACAGGATCTCAACAGATCCCGGAGAAATCTAATAGAGAGTTAAGAAATAGACAAATCACGGGTTAGAGCTCCGTCAGTAGCACATAATACATCCACCGAGCCTACTAGTAGATGCTTGCCCGGTAGTGTTCCGGGCGTACAGTTCGAGCTTACGGAGATACGTCTCGATTGTATCGACGGGAGTATCGACGAATGCGTCGGTGACACAGCCCTGCCACGCGATCAGGTCTTCGATCCGTGACGAGTGGACTGCCCACGGGGAGACGAACAACTCGCAAGGAACACCGCCGACTTCCCATACGTCGGAGCCCATCGCTACCGAGTCGCTGTACGTTTTGGTAGAGATGGCGACCGCGAGAAACTGCTCGTCGCCGAAAGGGTGCGAACTGTTGTTGACGACCAACCACGGACGCTGGCGCTTTTCGCCCAGTTTGAACGGATCTGAACTCCGAACGACGGCACCTCGCTCCGGTCGCATCAGTTCTGTTCACTCGGGTATGGTTCGTCCGGAGCGACGGCGTCCCACTCGTCCGGTTCGATGCCTCCGTCTTCGTCACGGAGCCGTTCCGTTACAGTGTGGAGGTCCCACGCATTCTGGATACGCTCCAGGTCCTCGGTTCTCGCCCAGTATTCGCCGCTGTGTCGGACGAGATTCCGCTGTTTCAACCGGGAGAGGGCGGTTCCAACCGTGTTCGGGTCTTCCTCGATTCCGGTCGTAATCTCCGAGCGGGAGAACGCCCTGTCCCGATTCGTATACAGGTAGACGAGCACCTGTTCGGGTACGCTCGGCCCGTCTGGCAGGTCTCCCGTTCCAGCAGGCCCTTTCGCATCAGTATCCGGGATGCCTCCAGTCGGCGCAGAACCGTACTTCAGCCCGGTCAGAGTCGATGGAACGGGTCTCTCTCCGCCAGCGACGACTTTTCGCTGTCGTCCGTCGCGGCCGCTCGTGGTTACCCGCTCCCCTCGGAAGTCCTCGTCGGCACTCATTGACCAGTAATCGGCCCGTGCCTCGATAGCCAGTGCGTCGAAGAGCGATAGTCTGCTCGTCGAAACCCCGCAGCGGAGTTTTCCGGACGACGGCGAAACGGGTCTCCGTATTAGGTGTATGGATACATTCACAGACATTAGTCCCGAGTTAGGGCAAGCTACTTGTGAACGATCCACATACGAGGTGACACGATGGTAGAATGCGAACACTGTACGGAAGAGGTGTTCTCGGTATGGCGGTTCCGAGAGCGCGGCGAGGAGATGACTCACACCGACCCGACGTGGGTGTGTGCCGACTGTCATCCGGACCTGACCGGCACCGCAAAGCAGGGAGAGGAAGCGTCGACCGAAACCGAACGGACAACCGCCCTCTGAGCGCCGCGGGCGAACGCCGGACGAGCGCGTTTTCACGCCGGGAACCTGATGGACAGGTATTTGATGGTCACACGAAAAGGTGGATACAGATAGCGGGGTATGGCGGGACCGTTCTACGGCGTCCTCGGGGTGGGACCCGACGCCGACGAAGGGGAGATTCAGCGGGCGTATCGCGAGCGCGTCAAAGAGCACCACCCGGACGTGAGCGCCGCCTCGAACGCTGGCGAGCGATTCAAACTGCTCACCACGGCGCGCGAGACGCTCACTGACCGGACTGAGCGAGCGCGCTACGATAGACTCGGTCATGACGTGTACGTGGAAACCCATCTTGACTCGTCGGTCTGGGAAGACGTCAACGCCACTGATAGTCGAGCGTCAAACGGTACCGAGGATGCCGACTCCAGCGGCGCCGACGCCCACGACGGCGACGCTGACGACAGTCATGACGCTTCCGACAGCGAGGGTCCCGACGCCAAAGACGTCGAGAGCGCTTCCGACGGCGAAGATGCCGATGCTTACGACTTCGACGGCGCTTCCGATGATGAAGGCGCCACCGCTACCGATGTCGACGGCGCTTCCGACGATGAAGGCGCCACCGCTACCGATGTCGACGGCGCTTCCGACACGGAAGACTCCGTCGCCGACGGCAGGGGGGACCGCGAGGCTACCACAGAGTCGGCCAGCCCGACTGGTGGGAGAGACACTGCTTCGGGCACCGGCTCGTCATCACGCGGCTCGGCTGCTCCGACACAGACCGCCTCGTCGTCGGGTGCGACGACGGCCACCGCCGCGAGCGACGGTAGAACCGCTCAGAGCGGGTCACGCTCGACCGGCCCACACAACGCCGGGCGAGGGGGGACGGGGTCCTCCCCGACCGATGGGTCCAGCGGAGTCTCCGCGGGGTCGTACGCACAGTCGAGTTTCTGGAACGCACAGGACCCCGGCCAGACGCAAGGGGCGCGACCGGACCATGACCCGCTGGTCCGTCGGGTTAGGTCAGCACTGGCCGCACTCGGCCCGTGGCTCCTCGTCCACGTCGTCTTCCTCGCGCTCGCGTTCGGGACGTGCTGGTACGCGCTCACGACACTGGTCGCGGACCCCGCTTCGTCGCCGTCGCTCGTCTTCGCGATGCTCGGCGAGGCCGGCCTCGCCGTCGTGTTGACCGCTATCCACACGATGTCGCGAATTTACCGCTGAGACGGTTTATGTGAGGTGTTTTGGGATGGATGAAACCCAAACAGAGGTGCTTCAAACGCCTTTTTGAGCTTTGAGAACCCCCTTTAGGGTGGGTCCATAACGGTGGTGTAATGAGTCGCCTGTTACCGTTCAAGTCGGAGGCCACGAGCACCCCTGACGAGCCACGGGTGCTCGACCTCGGCGACGAGGCGACGGACGCTGCGCTGTCGGCGCTGTCCTCGGAGACGGCGCGGAAGATACTCGCGACGGTGTACGAGGAGCCGAAGACGCCGCCCGAGATCCGCGACGAGGTCGGCACGTCGCTCCAGAACGTCCACTACCACGTCGAACAGCTCTCCGACGCCGAGCTCATCGAACGAGCAGGCACTGGCTACTCGGAGAAAGGGACGGAGATGACCGTCTACGGGCCAGCGAATCAGGCGTTCGTCCTCTTCGCTGGGAAGGAACACGACCGTTCGCGCCTGAAATCGGCGCTCTCACGGCTGCTCGGCTCGGTCGGGCTGCTCGCACTCGCGAGTTACGCTGTCCAGCGGTTCGTCGAATCGACCGGGACGAACGTCGAGGATGTCGGCGACGGACTTGGGCCCGCCGCGACTGACGGTGGCGGCCCCGGCGGCGCAGCCGATACCGCGACCGACACCGAGACACCGGTCAGCCAGGCCGCCGACACTCGCGACAGTGGTATCCAGAGCACGCCGGCCGAGGGAGCCGAGGGGACCCAGACGGTCGAAGCGGCGGGAGAAAATACTGCGGTCCCGACGCCGTCCGATCCCGGCCCCGCGACATCCGCCAAGACGCCGACACCGTCGGGGTCGGCTTCGCCAACGGCCGCGGACACACAGGTCCCCAGCGGGACGCCCGACCCGGCCGGAACGCCCGCGCCGACCGGAACGCCGTCGGAGACCGCCACGCCGATAGCCACCGACACGGCGACCGCGGCAAGCGATACGGCGACTCCGATGACAGACACGGCGACGGCGGAGGTCGCGACCGACAGTGCCAACGCCACCGCGACTCCCACGGGGACGCCGATACCCGACGGCGGTCCGACCGAGACAGCCAGACAGGCCGCCGAGAGCGGGGCGGACGGTCTGCTCACCGACCCGGGCATCGCCTTCTTCGTCGGTGGGCTGTTCATGCTCGGGGTCATCGCGACGTGGTGGTACTTCCAGGGCTGAGCGACTCATCGTTCTTTCCCGGGACAGACGCGCCGGTGGATAGCAAACCGTATGGGCGACTCGCAGCAAGGGGTGGACATGAACCCACGATCCGTCGAGTCGCTTGGCCCCGACGAGCGCGCGGCGCTGTTCGAGCGCGACGCGGGCGTCGGCGAGGTCCGCGACGACGTGTGCGACATCGTCGACCGCGTCCGCACCGAGGGTGACGTGGCGCTGCGCGAGTTCGCAAGCGAGTTCGACGGCGTCGAGGTCGGCAGCCTCGACGTCACCGACCGAACCGAGCGCGCCTACGAGGCGATCGACGACGATGTCCGGACCGCCATCGAACGCGCAGCCGAGAACGTCCGGGCCTTCCACGAGCGCCAGGTCCCGGACGACTGGACTGCCGACTTCGACGGCCGGGAACTGGGGCGGCGGTTCGCACCGATCGAGAGCGCCGGCGTTTACGCGCCCGGCGGCACCGCGGCGTACCCCTCGTCCGTGATCATGGGCGTCGTTCCGGCAGTGGTTGCAGGGGTCGACCACGTTGCTGTCACGACCCCGCCGGCCGAGGAACTGAACCCCGTGACGCTGGCCGCGTGTCACGTCGCCGGCGCGGACGCAGTGTATCAAGTCGGCGGCGCACAGGCCGTCGCCGCGCTCGCCTACGGCACCGAGACCGTGAGTGCCGTCGACAAAGTCGTCGGCCCCGGAAACAGATGGGTCACCGCCGCGAAAGCCGAGGTGAGGGGTGACGTAGCCATCGACTTCCTCGCGGGACCGAGCGAGGTGCTCGTCGTCGCCGACGAGACGGCCGACCCCTCGATGGTCGCCGCCGACCTCGTCGCACAGGCCGAACACGACCCGAACGCTTCCGTCGTCGCCGTCACCGACGACGAGGACGTGGCCGAGGCGATCGCTACGGCTGTCGAGGACCACGCCGACGGGCGTGCTCGCGAGGACGTGATCCGCGAGGCGCTCGACAACGACGCGAGCGGCGTCTTCCACGCCCGTTCGCCGAGCGAGGCCGTCCTCTTCGCGGAGGAGTACGCGCCCGAGCACCTCTCGATCCAGACCGCTGATGCCGAGGACCTCCTCGACCGGATCCCGAGCGCGGGGTCGGCTTTCCTCGGACCGTACAGCCCAGTCGCGGCGGGTGACTACGCGACCGGGACCAACCACGTGCTCCCGACCAGCGGCGGTGCGCGCGTCGCCGGCGGGCTTTCGGTCGACACGTTCGTCCGTTCGACGACAGTCCAGCGACTCTCGGCGGACGCGCTGGCCGACCTGCGCGAGACGGTGACGACTCTCGCCGACGCCGAGGGGCTCGAGGCCCACGCCCACAGCGTCGACGCGCGGTTCGACGAGGACGGCAGCGGTGAGTAGGAACGGTGGCCGGCGCAGGCCGTCAGGCCTTTGCCGGTCAGCCGTGTTACGGCGGGTATGGAATCCGACGTGATGGTCCGACCGGCCCACCAGGCGGACGTGAGCGGCATCCAGGACGTGGCCGAGCGGACGTGGCACGAGACCTACGACGAGACCCTCGGCACCGACGTGGTGGACGAGGTGATAGAGGAGTGGTACCCGGAGGAAGCCATCGAGGAGGGCATCAGCCACGAGGCCCAGGACTTCGTCGTCGCCGTCGACGACGACACGGTCGTCGGCTACGCCCACGCTGGCCCCCATCCGCCGCGACGGGTTCACGAGCTCTACCGTCTCTACGTTCACCCAGACTACTGGGGCCAGGGCATCGGCAAGGCGCTGCTCGCCGACACCGAGCAGGCGCTGTACGACCGCGACGTGAGTTCCTACGAGGCGGAAGTGTTCGCGAGCAACGAGGAAGCAGTCGCGTTCTACGAGGCGACCGGCTTCGAACAGGTCGAGGAGAAAGCGACGGAGTTCAAAGGCGTCGACGTCACCGAACGCATCTACCGGAAGCGACTGTAGCGCTCGTCCGCGAGCGGTCCGGACCACCGACGGTGATTCGCCGTCGCCAACAGGGTTAACATCGTTGGGCCTGAATCCGTATCTATGAGTTCCACGACCGAACGCGAGGGTGACCCTGGCCCAGGCGGCGAGGGCATCGAGGTCACCGAGGAGGCCGCAGCAGAGGCGCTCTCGCTGCTGGAGGGCGAGGACATGGACACGGACGTGGCTGGACTGCGGCTGTTCGTCCAGCAGGGCGGCTGTGCGGGGCTGTCATACGGGATGCGGTTCGACTACGAACCCGACGAGGAGGACACCGTCTACGAACACCACGAACTGCGCGTGTTCATCGACCCCGCGAGCATGAACTACGTCGGCGGCTCAGTGATCGCGTTCGAGGGCGGACTCCAGGGCGAGGGGTTCCACGTCGAGAACCCGAACGTGGTCAGCGAGTGCGGGTGCGGCGAGAGCTTCCGCACCTGAGAGTCCAGCGGTCGCGCCAGGCGACGGGGCGCCGTTCAGTCTGCCAGTTCGAACGCGACTTCCACTTCTGCCTGATACTCCCGTCCTTCGACGCTCGCGACTTCGACCCCCATCTCGTCGACTTCGATCCACTTGACGTTCTCCAGTGTCTGCTCCGCGCGGTCGACAGCGTCGTCGACCGCCTCGTCGAAGCTCTCCGGACTCGTCCCGATCAGTGTGATCTTCTTGAAAACCATCGCACTGTGTGATACGTCACCACAGTACATAAGTTTCGTGCGGACGCAGCGGTCCGCGACGTCGTCCCCGGCGGCTTACGCTGCTCGTTCTTCGAGTCGGCGCTCGATGTACCCCGACACGTCCAAGAGGTACGCCGTGCCCCAGAGCGCGACGACGAGTGCACCGAGCGTGTCGTAGACGAGGTCCCACAGCGTGTCCTCCAGGCCGTACTGGGTCAGGACGGTGCCGGTGCCCAGGACCGCCGCGACCTCGGCGATCGCGAACTCGAGTACCTCCCAGAGGACGCCGAAAGCCATCACGAACGCGAGGATGAACACGAACACGAACCGCGGCGGCAGACTGACGTCGTCGGCGTGGGCGTCGATAGCCCGGACCGTGGCGTAGCCCGCGCCGGCGACGACTGACGAGGACAGCGCGTGGGTCATGTGGTCCCACCACCAGATGTCGTTGTAGAAACTATTGAGGCCGAGAATTGGGATCGTCCCCAGCGAATGGAGGAAGACGGCAGTCGTGATCCACAGCACCAGCGCGGGGTCCATCGGGACACCGTAGTCTCGCTTGAGCACCGGGACGATCTGCGTGACTGCCAGCCCGACCCCCGCGTTCACCACGATGCCGGTTTCGCCGATGTAGAGCCCGATCGTCAGGATCATGAGCAGGCCGACCTCCATGACCCAGGCGGCCTGTCTCTGGCGCTCGGCAGAGATACCGAGGCGGTCGCGGATCCTCACGGCGCTCCCTCCTCCTGGGCCGCCGGGGCGTGTGACCCCGGATTGGTCCGACGGTGGACGTACCCCTCGAAGAACAGGCCCGCGACCAATCCCGCGACCGACGCGCCGACGAACTCCCACATGAGCATGCGTTCTATCTCTTCCTGGGCGAGACCGGGCTCGTAGAGCAGTTCTGTGCCGAGCCAGACGTCGGCGCCCCACCGGGCGACCGCCCAGACGCCGGCGGCGGCGACGGTCGTCACGACCACGAACAGGACGGCGAAGCCGACGTTCATCTCGATGGCAGTGAACAGGTGGAGATTCACTGCGACCAGTAGGGCGAGCGCGGCGATCGAGATGTACGTCGCGACGTCGCTGGTCACCGAGAACGTCGCGACGGCCCGACCCACGACTGGCAGTCCGGCGACGAGGACGATCTCCCACGGAGGCATCGCCAACGGATCGCGGTACGTGACTGCCGGCGTCGCCGCCACGAAGCCGACCACCGCCGCGAACGCGCTCCAGAGGTAGTCACCTGTCGCGATGCCCTCCACGATCGTCAGCGCGAACAGGCCGACGAGCGCCCACGCCGCGATGGCGTTTGGCCGACTGTCTGAGAGTAACGACCCGAAATTCGATCCAGACATTGATGTCCCGATGATACATGCCCATCGTAGAAAGGCTACCGACTCTCACGGTACGGTCGGCGGAAACCGATCGGTCAACGCCCCCACCTCAGGCCGCGAGCCGGCGCCTGACGACTTCGTACTCGCCGTCGTCGTCGACACCGATTATCGCCCACTCGTAGTCCGGGTTGGCGTGCGTGAGCCGCCGCTCCAGACGGGGCACGTCCTCCGCCCAGGCGACGAAGCAGCGATACTCCCCCGATTCAGGCGTCTCTTCGAGGTCCTCTGCCGGTGTGACGTGGACGCTCCGCCACTTCCGTTCCGCCAGGAACTCCTCGCCGCGAGCGGTGATCGTGTATCCCAGGTCCGCGAAAATCGACTGAGCCTGCTCGTCGAGTGGCTTGGTAACAGCCCTCATTCGAGCAGTGATTCGACGGGATCCATAATAAGCCTTCCCACGGTTCAACCGAGAAACACGTGGAAACGGCGAATTTCGGCCGTATAAGCGGACGCTACGCGGAGGCCCGCGCGAGCGGGCTTCACTCGTGGGCGGCGTCCCACTCGTCGGGTTTTTTGAGGTTGCCGCAATCAGTACACTGTATCCGCCCCATCGAGTCCATCGCCGTCCCGAACGAATCACAGTGCGAGCAGAAAAAGCCCCATCGGCGCTCGCCGTCGGCGTCGCGATAGACCACGTGGAACGGGCTCTCGGATCCGCGCTCGCCGTCGCCAGTATCGACGAACAGTCGCTCGCCGTCCGGCCCATCTCTCGCGTCCATGCCTCGGCTTCCGTTCTCACTCCCCTAAGCGTTTGCGTCCCGGGGCGATACGCGAGCGGGAGTTGCACGACCGAAGACGCTTTGGCCGCGACGCGCTTTCTGTCGACAGATGCCGCCGCGGGTCCTTCACTACTCCGACCTCGAGAACGCCTACGACACGCCCGAGCGAGTCGCCCGCCTGGCGGCAGTCGTCGCCGACCGTCGTGGACCCGACGCGCTCGTCGCCGGTTCCGGCGACAACACCGGGCCGGGCGTCCTCTCACTGGTCACCGAGGGACGCCAGTCGCTGGATTTTTTCGACGCTGTCGACCCGCACGTCGAGACAGTCGGCAACCACGACCTCGACCACGGCGCGGACGCACTGACGGACCTTGTCGCCGACGCTCCCCAGCGGTGGGTGCTGGCCAACGTGGAACTGGACGGCGAACAGTACGGCGCGGCGGCGGGGATTCGGGCACGCACGACGGTCGATATCGACGGCGCGACGGTCGGTGTCGTCGGTGTCCTCGACCCTGCGACCCCGACGATGACACCCGGTACCGACCACCTCGACTTCGAGGACCCCGTCGGGGCCGTCGCGCGAGAGTGCGACGCGCTCCGAACGGACGCCGGTGGAACGGAGTCGGGCCGGGCCGAGGTCGTCGAAGCGGAACCGGGCTGGACCGGAGCCGATGAGTCGGTCGACTTCGTGGTCGCGCTCGCCCACACGACCGACGAGGACGCTCGCCGGATCGCGAGCGAGACGGCCGTCGACGCGGTGCTCGCTGGCCACTCTCACGAGCAGACGGCGACGACGGTCGACGGCACCCCGCTCGTCCGCCCCGGCGCGACGGGCGCGCTCGTCTTCGAACTGGACCTCGCCAGCGGCGCGGTGACTGCACGCGAGACGGCCGACGCTGAACCTGTCCCCGAACTCGTCGCGGCCCTCGACGCACGCCTCGACGCCGCGGGGCTGAACGAGGTGGTCGGCCGTGTCGACGACCCGCTCTCCCGGGAGCGAGCGGTGCGCCTGGCCGGCGAGTGGCGACTGGGGAACTTCGTCGCCGACGCCTATCGCTGGAAGACGGGCGCCGACGTCGGCCTCCAGAACGGGGGCGGGATCCGCGAGGGCCCCCCGCTCTCGGGGGTCGTGACCGCCGCGGACCTGGTGAGCTGTAGCCCCTTCGACGAACCGGTCGTCGTCGCCGCCGTCTCGGGCGCGGAACTGACCGCCGCGGCCCACGAAGCCGACGGCCGGCTGGTATCCTCGCTGCCGGACTACTGGTGGGGCCACGTCAGCGGGATGCGGATCGACGAGCGCGACCCTGGCATGGGCGATACTCGCGAGGACGACACGGACCGAGGAGCCCGCGTCGACGGCGGCGAAGCGTCCGAGCCCTCGACCGTTGGCGACGGTGGTGACGCGACGACGGCCTCGACTGCCCTCGATTATCCCCGGATCTACGACGTGACTGTCGACGGTGACCCGGTCGACCCGACGGAGACGTACACGGTCGCGATGCCAGCCTATCTGTTGAAGACCGACCGGGAGTTCCCCACGCTCGGCCGGGACCACCAGGTCGCCGAGACCGATGCGCAGTACGACGTCATCGTGGACTACGCCAGGGAGTGCGGTATCGAGGCCGCGCTCGAGGGTCGGGTCCCGACCCGTGATGAGCGTGGCTACCGGTGAGCATCGGATAGAAAGGTTCAGGCGTGGCGACGGACAACTCGGGGACGATGACGCAGGTCGTCGTTCCGGTCCGCTACCCGCTCTCCGACCACTCGCGGGCCACGCTCGCTCGCGCAGTCGATATCGCGACCGAGCGTGACGCCCAGCTCACGGTCATGCACGTGAACCTCTATCAGGCGAACAACAAGGCGACGCGGGCCGACCTGAAAGACGCCGTCGAGGCCGAATTCGGCAGGCTGGCCAACACCCGCTTCGTCGTCAGGGCCGGCCTCCTCGTCGAGGAAACGCTCCTCGACGAGATCGCCGCCGAAGGCGCTGACGTCGTCGTCATCGGCAAGAAACAGGTCAGCCGCTGGCGCGAGATGATACGGCGCCTCGTCGACGACCCCAATATCGAGCAGTTTCTCCGGAACGAACTCGACTGCGATGTCGTGACCGTCGCGTCCTGAGCGGGACCACACCCATAGCGCCCGACGCCGAGCAGAGGCGACTACTAACGGTGTCCTCGTTTCGACTGTCGCGGGATGATTCCTCTCCTTCTTCGGGTCGAATTACGACTCTGCCGGAGTGACGCCGCAGCGACCGTCACTCGTCGGTCGAGTCCCGACGACCGGGCTCGTCGTCTTCAGGCGGACGGTCGACGCCGCTCACGTCCGCAGGGCCGTCTCGGCCCCCGTCGAACTGCGCGGGCTGACCGTTCGTCGAAACCTGCAGTTCCCCGCTCGTCTCGTCGAAGACGTGGTGCTGGTGGGGGTAGGCTATCTCGATGTCTTCGTCCTCGATAGCCTCCCAGAGGACAGTCTGGACCCGCGAGCGCATGCGGAGAAGCCAGTACGGTTCCTCGATCCAGTAGCGCAATCGAAGGTTCACGCCGTGGTCTCCGAACTCGTCGATGTAGCAGGTCGGGCCCGCGGGGTAGCGGGCGCCGCCGATGCGGATCTGCGGGCCACCGCTGACTATCCCCTCGACACCGCGGGCGGCGTCCTCGAAGAGGGTTCTGGCGCGCGGGATATCGCTCTCGTAGGTGACCAGGAGGTCGAGCGACTGCCTCGTTCGGGTGTCTTCGGCGGAGTAGTTGATCACGTCGCGGTCGCGCATCGACCCGTTCGGGATCACGATGAACGTGTTGTCGAGCGTGAACAGTTTCGTGTAGCGCAGGGTGATGTCCTCGACGAACCCCCGCTGGCCGCGGTCGGCGAGTTCGATCATGTCACCGATCTCGTAGGGCTGGTCGGCCAGCAGAAAGACGCCGCTGATGACGCTGCCGACGATTGGCGCGAGGATGACACCGACCACCGCCGAGAAGACGGTTACCGAGAGCGCGATGTCGCTGAGCCGGTAGCCGTAGATGCTCATGATCGTCAACAGCGCGAACACGAAGACGCCGACGCGAACGCCCCGCAGTGCGGTTCGCGTCAGACTCGGCCGCCGGAAGCGGCGGGCGATCCGACGGCCCAGCAACTGCACAAGCAAGCGGGAGACGAGATAGGCGACTCCGATGACGACGACCGTCAGGATAAGGTCGGCGAACCAGCCCGGAACCGAGGTGAGCGCGTCGGCCACGTCCGAGGGCACCCACGACGGCGACGAGGACGACTCGGTCGGCGTCGCCGTCTGGAACGTCGGCGCACCCGCCCCTGAGACCATGCGATACCGTCCGCTGGACCCACAAAAAGCGTTGTGACCGACCTCCGGAACTCCGCCGAGAGACGGACTCGACCGGTGAGTGCTACCAGCGGCCGCACCTCGCGGACATCGACGTGCCCGATGAGGCCGAGAGTTACCGACGGCCTCACCGCGAGCCGCGGCTCGCACGGGAGGAACTCCCCGATACGGGCCTGTGTCTCCGCCACGTCCGCACACTCGGAGACGCCGGCCGGACTGTGGCGCGCCGGATGCTCGATACGGTCGACGACGCGTCCGACCCGGGATTTCGACACCGGACCGCTGGAGAACTTTGCCGCTCACATCGAACGGTCTGACACCGACCTCGCGGAGCACGTGGAAGGGTCACGAACGGAGTCGCAGCCCGAAGACAGGATATAGATGTGACGGGGCCGGCGGCTAGATTCAGAACTCGTGGACGGTCACGTCAGTGATCGCGGCGTCGAGCAGTCGCGTCGGCGTCGCGTCGTAGGCGGGATTCTCGACGACGAACCCGTCGGCCGGTTCGAGCATCACTTCGCTGGCCGGGCGGAACTCGTTCTCGAAGGCGAACGCGCTGTCGACGACTTTGTCTTCGCCGCCGACGACTCTGACGGGTACGCCCATGTCGGCGGCGGTGGCCGTGATAGGGTAGGTGCCCACTCGGTTGTAGAGGTGGCCGTCGACGATGCAGTCCATCCCGACGAGGACCTGGTCACACTCCGGGAGCACTTCGCCCGCCGCGCCGTCGACGAGCAGGTGCGTCTCGACGCTCTCTATCTCTGCGAGTGCACGGACCATCTTCCGTCCGAGATAGCGTGGCCGCGCTTCTGTGCAGTAGACCTCGAGTGATATCCCGTCGTCGACGGCCCGTTCGAACGCCTCGAGGACCGTCGAGGAGTAGTCGTGTGTCAGCACCGTGGCCCCGTCTTCGAGGTAGTCGACGGCGCGCTCGGCCGCGCGCTCTTTCGCTGCCTGGACGCGCGCCACCACGTCCTCGACGACTGCTTCGGTCTCCGCTTTGGCCTCGTCGACGGAGTTCAGGTCCGCCGACTCCAGCGTACGGACGATCTCGCGCTGGGTCGTCTGGAGCGAGGCGTGCGAGCGGTTGGCCCGCCGGAGCGCGTCGCTGTTTTGCTCGACGGCGACCAGGTACTCCTCGACGGTCGGATACGTCTCGTCGGTCAGCGAGCGCAGGGCCTCTGCCGCCTTGACCGCCACGACCGATGAACTGTGAGTCTGCATGTCGGCGATCTCCGTCACCGTCTCGTCGATCATACCCCCACCGTGGCCGGCGGCCGCAAAGTGCGTTTCCCTCCGCCGATCCGCCCAGTCGACGGGGGCGGCGCTATCGCTGCTGATACTCCGGCCGAACCCGTTTAGTCCCTACTCGGGATACGTGCTCACGATATGGCGGCGGAGAACACCGACCGGCGAGACAGCAGTGGTCGAGCGGCGTCGGCCGAACCCGACCGGGCCGTCTCGGAATTCACCGGCGTGGCGATTCTGATCGCGGTGACGGTTCTCGTGACTGCCTCGGTGGGGCTGTCCGTGCTCGTCGCCAACTCCACCCAGACGGGCGACCGCAGCGCCAACTTCTCGTTTCAGTACATCGACGGCTCGTCCGTGCTGATCATCTATTTCGACCGCGGGGACCAGTTCCGGGCCGGGAACTTGACCGTCCGTGGCCAGGGGGCGGAAGCCACCTGGGCGGCCCTCTCAGGCGCCGAACCGTCGGCGTTGATCGGTCCACAGAGTCCCGACTCGACCGTCCAGATCAGCGCCCGCAACCCCTACGGCCAGCGTGTCTCCGGCGACGAGAACGTCCGTATCGTCTACACGCCCGGAACTGGCAACGAGACAGTCCTCCAGCGATGGGGTGGCGCCTGACCGACGCGGCGCCGGTTGAACGGCGCCTGACCGACTGAGTTCCGTCGCAGGGGGGATTATCCCTTGATGTTGCAGACCGGGTACGTGCGAGCGACGCGGTCCCCGATGCCGAGTGCGTCGGAGACGCGGACGACTTCGTCGACGTCCTTGTAGACCCCAGGGGCCTCCTCTGCGACGGTGGCGCCGCTCTGAGCCTTGACGTAGACGTGGTTCTGCTCGCGCAGGTCGTCTTTGACGTCCTCGCCCCAGAACTCCTGTTTCGCCTGCGTGCGACTCATCAGTCGGCCCGCGCCGTGGGCTGTCGACCCGAACGTCTCCGCGAGCGACTGCTCGCCGCCGCGGAGGACGTAACTCCCCGCACCCATACTGCCCGGAATGATGATCGGCTGGCCCACGTCGCGGTACGCCGGCGGCAGTTCGGGCCGCCCGGCCGGGAACGCCCGCGTTGCACCCTTCCGGTGGACGAAGAGTTCGCGCTCCTCGTGGTCGACTGCGTCCTCCTCGGCCACGGCGTTCCCGTCGGCGTCGACGCCGAGTTCGTGGACCTCCTTCTTGCCGATGTTGTGTGCCACGTCGTAGAGCAGGTCCATCTCCATGGTCTCCCAGTCGCTGTCGAACACCTTCTCGAAGACCTGCCGCGTCCGGTGCATGATGAGCTGGCGGTTCACCCACGCGAAGTTGATCGCCGCGCACATCGCACCGTAGTAGTCCTCGGCGAGCTGCGAGCCCGCCGGCGCCGCGGCGAGTTCCTTGTCCGGCAGTCGGTCCAGCAGTCCCTCGTGGGCCTGTTCGATCTCCCGGAGGTAGTCGCTACAGACCTGGTGGCCCAGCCCGCGCGACCCGCAGTGGATCAGGACGACGACCTGGTCTTCGTCGAGACCGAACTCCGCGGCCACGTCCTCGCGGTAGATGTCGGTCACGCGCTGGACCTCGAGGAAGTGGTTGCCACTCCCCAGACTCCCGACCTGGTTCTTGCCGCGGTCTTTGGCCTTCTGGGAGATCTTGGACGGGTCGGCCTCCGGCCGTTTGCCCTCGTCCTCGCAGTGAGCCAGGTCGTCCGGCACCGCGAAGCCGTTTTCGACCGCCCACTCCACGCCGTTCGCCAGAATTTCTTCGATGTCGTCCACCGAGCCCTCGAAGATCCCGCCGCCGCCGAGTCCCGACGGCACGTTCGCGAACAGCGCGTCGACGAGTTCCTCCTCCCGGCCGCGGAGGTCGTCGTAGGAGAGGTTGGTTTTCATCATCCTGACGCCGCAATTCGAGACCACGAACCCGTCTGCGAGGAACGTGTGATCGTCGTGTGTCACCCCGATATCGTAAACTGGCTTCTTACCGATTTCTCGGACCCGATCTACCTCGATCGCGATCGTTCCGTCTTGATTCACCTCGACAGTCTCCACGAATTCTTCGTAGTTCGGAAAATCATCGCCGGGACGGGGCCGTCCGGACCGACCGCTCCAGATACTTCTTTCGATGAACCGGCCGTTTACATCGAATTCGGTTTTGATCTCTGAGACTTCGGTGCCGCCGTCGGCCAGCGTTTTCGCCTCGTCCGCGATCCGCTCCCGGCGCGCAATTTCCCGCTTTTTCCTCCGGAGGTACTGTACCGCTTTCATCGCCTCGCGCTGTTTCTTACCGTGGTATCGGTAGCCGACGCTAGTGAAAAACCGGAGCAGGTTGTCCGTGTCGTTCTTGATACCCAGACGGAGACGAACAGTCTGGTTGTCGCGATTGGAGTCGGTCTCGAACTCTTCGATTGCATTCGTCTCGATCCCCACGTCGGCGAGGAAGTCGCGCATATCTTCGAAGAACTCTCGTCCGGCGGTAACGGTCGCCTCTGTCCGGGTTTGAGAGACTTTCGGGCAGTAGAGATTCTTGTCGTGCTGCGCGGCCGGTGCGTTCATTTCAGCCCCGAAATACGCCGAGTAGAACAGCGCTTTCTGCCAGTCGGCGAGTCTGTGGAAATACGTCGGCGTCGTGAACCTGTTCTCGACTTTCGGTCCCTCGGGAACGCCCAACCGAACGAAGAGGTACCGGAGCGAACGAGCCGTCGCTTTGCAACTGTATTCGGTCATCTCGAACTTTGAACCCTCGATATCGTGCTCTCGGTCCCGTTCGTAGATTTTCGAGGGTTTGAAGCCGACCGCTCGAATGTCATCGCGTATCGATTCGAGGTCTTCGGGCTCACCGTAGAACCACGTCTGTCCGTTCCCGCCGTAGGAGCCGTCGCCCAGCAGATAGCCCATGAGCTTGAGTAGATGATTGAACTTCTCGTCAGTCGACCGTAAGGGCAGCAGGCCACGGTCTCGAAGGATTCGAACGACTTGCGGATCCTCGTCCGCGAAATCGTCTGCGGTCAGAAGTGTGAAGTCTTCGGGCTGCTCGTGTTCGATCCCCTCGAACGGGTGGACGAGGACGTTGTCGCCAGCGTCAAGACCGTCGACATCGACCATGCCGTCCTGCGTCTTGACCGGGTGGTCCGATGTTGCCTCGAACTTCTTGCCCGTCTCTGTCTCGACCTCATAGACAGTCTGCGAGCCCGACTCGGTGAACAGACGGATATCGGAGTCGACGACCTCGTCGCCGGTCGCGACCGCCGCGCTCTCCTCCTCGAATCCCCCTCGGAGATCTTCTATCGGGACCTTTCGGCCGTGTGAGAGTCGAACGTCTGTTTCGCCCGGCAAGCAATTGATGTCGTAGCCGATCGCTCCCGGAGAAATACAGCCGTTTTCGGCATCGATGCCGGCGACGCCGCCGACGGGGAACCCGTAACCCTGGTGGCCGTCGGGCATGCAGACGTTGTACTTCTGGACCCCGGGGAGGTGCGTCGAGTTCTTGAGTTGCTGGAGCGTCTTGTCGTCGCTGATCTCGTCGAGCAACTGCTCGCTCGCGAGGACGCGAGCGGGGGCGTTCATGCCGCCTTCCTGTGGGATCTCCCAGACGTAGTCACGGACTTTCTCCAGCGTGATACCGTCCGCCTCGTAGGTAGTCATACTCGATCCTCCGCCGGGCGCGCCGGAATAGGTTTCGCTGTGCGGGCGACGAGGACCCGCGGGTCGGTGCCTGCTCTCAATCGTCGGCCGGTTCGGCCGACATCGCGCTCGGTTCGGCCCGCTCGCTCTCGGTCGCGAGGTACGCGTCCAGCGAGAGCGGGCCGGCGCCGAAGGTGAACACCGCCGAGAGCAGGCCGAACAGGGTGACGTGGGCGAGCACGGGGTCGTCTGGGAGACCGAAGAGCGTGCCGACGAGCGTGAGGAAAGCGACCCCGGCGGCGCCGCGGGTGTAAAAGCCGGCGACGAGCAGGATGCCGACGCCCATCTCGGTCAGGCCGGCGCCGAGCACCCACAGACCCGCGTCGACCGGGACGACTGCGGTCAGGTCGTACTTCGAGACCACCTGGAGCGCGCGACTCGGGTTCGCGAGTTTTTCGACGAGGCCGAGGTAGACGAACGCGACGCCGATCCCCACCCGGAGTATCGTCGGCACGTACCGTTCCCACGGAGCGATCACCGTCCCGAACCGGTCGGCAACACCGCTCACGGGGTCGATTCGGCCGTAGTACGTCCCGTCGGTCCGCGCAACGACCCCGAGCATGTGGTCGGCGCTCGGGCGACCGCCGCCCAGCAGCGCGATGGCGAGGAAGCCGGGGACGTACTCGACGGCGAGGATCAGGTCGGGATTGAACGCGAACGCGGCAAGGTAGCTCGCGAGGCCGATGGCGGCGACCAGTCGCGTCGCGAGGCCGAAGAGGAGGAAGAAACCGAACCCGACCTGGAGGAGGCGCGCGTCGGCAGTGACGGCTGGGCTGAACAGGTAGCCGTTGAAGCCGGCGCCGACCAGCGGCAGGCCCAGGCTCAATCGAAGCATCCAGGGGATGTACTGGTCGTACTCGGCGAGGGCGTCCCGCAGCGCAGCCACGTCGGGGACGGCCGGCTGGAAGACACGGTCGAGTGCGACGAGCGCGAGAACGGTCACGACGCCGCCACCGACCAGGGCGGCGTTCAGCGGCGTCGAGAGCACGTCGAGCGCGAACGAGAGTCCGTCTTCGGCGGCTGTCGAGGGGTCGGTGACGTAGTCGACGTGGGCGGCAGCTCTGCCGGTCGCGGCCGCGAGAGCGACCGTCCAGAGAACGGCGGCGACGAGTGCCCTCAGCGGTCGCACCGACGCTCTACACCGCGTGATCGGTAAGTCCATTGACCGATACTTGGTACCGTCACCGAATAAACGCACCTTTCCATCGTGGCCCTGTCCGCTCGCCTGGTCAGCGCTGCCCGAAACCGGCCGCTCTCACACGTCGAAGACGACGTAAGCGTGCCAGCCGTCTGCGGTCTCCGAGAGGTCCATCTCGGAGTAGGTGACCGCTTTCAGGTCGCGCGCCTCGACCGCGTCGAGCGGGACGCCGCGAGCGGTCGCTTCGACCCGCCACTCGCCATCCGACTCCGTGACTGTGGCGTCGTGGTCGACCGGGAGAACCCCGCGCACGTCGCGCTCGTAGATGAGTTCGTCGAGGTAGTCGAACAGGAGCGCCTCGCGGCTCTCGGCGGTGACCGACAGCCCGAAGCGGTCACCCCCGTCCGGGACCGCATCGGCCATCGCCGCGGCCATCCCGTCGGCGACAGCGCCGAAGACCCCGTTCAGGTCGTCGCCCGTGGCCTCGACGGCCACGTCCGCAGTGTGCTCGCGGAGCGCGAAACTCACGACTGGTCACCGCCGTCGACATCCTCGGGAGCGTCCTCGGCCGTTCGATTCAGCATGTCGTGGACGGGGGCGTCGCCCTCGTCCTCGCCGCCGGTCCAGGTCACGCTGAACTGGTCGGAGGTCTGGGCCTTGAGTCGCTCGAAGTCTTCGGCGGTCAGCTCTCGGAGGTTGCCACCGGTCCGCTGACTCAACGCGCCGAGGTCGAAACTGTCGGCGACGACCGTGACGGCGGGACCGATGAGTCCGAGGCTGAAGTCGAGGACGAGGAGGGCGATGGAATTATAGTCACGAGAGCGCAATGGAACCGGTAGTGAGCGTTAACGTCGAACGACGAGTCGTCGAGCCGGGTGACACCGACCACGTCGAGCAGGCCTGGCAACTCAAAGAGCGTATCCGCGAGCGCGACGGCGTGCTGCGCCAGCGCCGACGATTCTTCGAGAACGCCTACAAGCGCTCGACGGTCTACCTGTTCGTCGACCGGACCAACCGGGGCAAACTCGTCGGCTTCGCCGCCGTCCGCCGGGACGGCTACATCCTCTTTCTCGCAGTCGACAACGAGTACCAAAACGAGGGTTTCGGGGAGGCGCTCGTCGCCCGGGTCGCCGAGGATTACGGGTCGGTGACCTGCCACGCCCGGTCGACGAACCGTGACGCCATCCGCTTCTACCAGCACATCGGCTTCACGATCCAGCGGCGCATCGACGACTACTACGAGGACGGCGGCGACGCATACTACCTCAAACTCGGCGAGGAAGACGGTCTCACCGAGCGCCTCTCGAAACTGCTGGGCGGCGGGTAACCCTCGTCCCCGGTGGCGACCCGCTGGGATCGGCGGGCCGGTGAACGCAAACGCTTTGCACCACCGTTCGCAATCAGAGAGTCGTGCAGGAACGGACGCGGGCGTACCTTCGGGGGCGCTTCGGCGACCACTACCGCCGCGTGGACTTTTCGCCCCCGCCGGACGCCAACGAGCGCGAGTGGGGCTACGTCCCCTGGACCGAGGGGCCAGGCGAGACGATGGTCCGCCACCGCTCGCTGCTCGACACCGGATCGCTCGACGATTTCCTCCCCCGCGAGCGCCCGAAACACGTCTACTTCTCGGCTGGCCGGTACGAACACCCCGGCGCCTCGACGATGGGCGGCAAGGAGTGGCGCTCATCGGACCTGATCTTCGACCTCGACGCCGACCACCTCCCCTCGGTCGTCCTCGGCGAGGACAGCTACGCCGAGATGCTCGCGAAGTGCAAAGACGCCCTGTTGCGCTTACTCGAGTTCCTCGAAGAGGACTTCGGGTTCGAGGACCTGACGGTCGTCTTCTCGGGCGGACGGGGGTATCACGTCCACGTTCGCGACGAGAACGTCCAGCAGCTGGAGAGCAACGCGCGACGGGAGGTCGTCGACTACGTTCGCGGCATCGGGCTCGACCCCGAGCAACTGGAGACGACGGCGATGCGCGGCGGCGTCACCCAGCGCGTCCTCGAGACGGAGGGCGGGTGGGGCAGGCGCGTTCACGAACGTCTACTCGAGTACGTCGAGGAAGTGACTGCGATGGACGAGGCCGAAGCGAAGGCGCGACTGCAGGAGCTCGACGGGATCGGCGAGGGGCGCGCGAACACGATCTACGGCGCGGTCACCGAGAACGCCGCAGCGCTGGAGGCGGGGAACCTCGAACTCGGCGGCGTCGGGTTGCGGACGCTCGTCGACGCCTTCGTCCACGAGGTGGTCGCCGATCGGAACGCGCCCATCGACGAACCCGTCACGACCGATACGAACCGCCTCATTCGCCTGCCGGGGAGCCTCCACGGTGGGAGCGGACTGGCGGTCCAGCGGCTCGCCCGCGAGGAAATCGCCGACTTCGAGCCGCTGGTCGACGCCGTCCCGGAGACGTTCGTGGGGCACGAGATCACGGTTGAGGTGACCGACCCTGGCCCGGTCGCGTTGCGGGGCGATAGATTTAATCCCGAGGCGGGTGAGGTTACCGTTCCGGAGTACCTCGGCGTGTTCCTGATGGCCCGCGGACGCGCCGAGAAGGGCCAGGAGTGACCGGACACCGACACTGAGCGGACTGCGTCGGACCATGGCCGTGACTTCGATCGGACCGCGCACGAGTCTGCGTCGGACTGTGCACGGGACTGCGTGAGACAGCGTTCACAGCGCGTCCGGACTGTGCCCGATACGTGCGGGCCGAACCAGGAGCGAACTGCGGCGGGAGAACGATGATGGACCTCGACGAACTGCAATCGGTGCAAAGCCGAGAACGGCAGAAAGACAGCCTCCAGCAGCTACGGGAGTCGTTCTACAGCGAGGCCGGCGAGTTCATCGCGCAGTTGCGCCGCGAGCGCGATCGGGCGGCCGAAGAGGCCGACGACCCGTGGAGTTCACCGGCGGTCAACCGTCTCAACGACGACATCGACACTGCCAAAGACACCGTCGAGGCCATCTACGAACGCCGCGTCGGGAAGATCGTCAAGATGGCCTCGCTGGCTGCCGCCGACATGACGACCAACGACGAGGGGCTGACCGCCGAGGAGCGGGACCTCTTCGAGACGCTCGTCGATACCATCGAGCAGAACCGGCACAGAGTCGAGGCCGTCCTCGACGGGGACGACCCCGCGAGCGTCGTCGCCGACGAGGCAGCGAGTGTCGAGTCGGCGACGAGCGCTACCCCGACAGCAGACGAGACACCGGCCGACCCGACAGTGGACGAGACACCGGTCGAGCAAACAGCGGAGGAGACACCGGCCGACCCGACAGCGGACGAGACATCTGTCGACCCGGGAGCAGACGAGACACCAACCCCCGACGCCGGCGGTGTCGACGCGGCAGATCTGATGGGGAGCGGCAGTGATTCTGAGCCATCGACTCGCCCGGACGACGATGCTGGGCCGCCGTCGGATTCGGTGGCAGAACCGGACAGGGACACGACGCGTGAAGCGGACGCAGGGCCGACGCGTGAAGCGGACGCAGGTCCGGCGCCCGACTCGGGATCTGTGCCGGGTGCCGAACCGGCCGAACCAGCGCCGCCCGATTCGACATCGGAGCCGACCGAGTCAGCGCCGGAGCCGACCACGAACGCGACGCGTGAGCCGCCTGCCGAAGCGCCGCCCGAACCACCGGCGGACCTCCAGACGGAGTCCGCCCCGCCGGAGGATTCGAGTCCGGCATCGAGTGACGAGTCGGACGGCGATGGGGACACACAGCGCGTCGGCACGCAGCCCGAGACCACGCAAATCGAGCGCGAGACAGTCCGGATCACGAACGACGTCGGTGAGATTTTCGGTATCGACGAGCGCCGCTACGACCTCACCGCTGACGATATCGTGACGCTGCCGGCCGACAACGCGAAACCGCTCGTCGAGCGCGACGCAGCCGAGCGACTCGACTGATCAGTCGTCGGTGCGTCCACTGCCCGCCGGAAGCAGATGTCTGAGCACCCAGGCGGTGTCGCTGTTCCCGGTCGTTTTCTCGTCCTGTTCTACAGGTGCCGACACTGCAATCGCGTCCGCGCTTGGGGGTTGAAGCCCCTCCACTGACCGTGATTCGGGAGGCGCGCTCTCAGCGCGCGCTTTGGCGCGCAGCGAGTGTCAGCTCGACGGTCTGTCTCCGGCCGTTCCTGCGAACGGTCACGTCGATAGTGTCATTGGGGTCGGTTTCGAGCGCGAGGAAACTCGCGAGCGCGTTGTTGGTCGGGATCGGGGTGTCGTCGAGCGCGACGATGACGTCGCCCCCGGTTTCGACCGTACGGCCGTTGACTGCTGTCTCTCCAGTGCTGCCCTGTAGGACACCGTCCGCGGGCGCGCCCTGCTGGACGGTCGCGACGTAGACACCACGTCCCTGTTCGATGCCGTTTGCCTCGGCGACGAGCGGGCCGACGTCCCTGATCCCCACGCCCATGTAGGAGTGGCGGAACTCGCCGTCGCGGATGAGCGAGGGCACGACCTTGCGGGTGAGCGAAGCCGAGATGGCGAAACCGATGTTGTCGCCGCCGCCGGAGTTGATGACGCCGGCGACGTTCCCATCGAGGTCGACCAGCGGACCGCCCGAGTTCCCGGGGTTGACCGCGGCGTCGGTCTGGATAGCGTCGGGGATAGAGAAGTTGTTCGGGCCTTCGAGGGCGCGGTCGACGCCGCTGACGATGCCAGCCGAGACCGACCCGGAGAAGCCATAGGGGTTGCCGATGGCGACGACTTCTGCGCCGACCGACGGGTCCGAATCGCGCAGGGGAAGCCCGCTCGCGCTCTCGGGAAGTTCTTCGACCGAGAGAACCGCCAGATCGCTGTAGATGTCCGATCCGACGACCGTCCCGTCTATCCACCCGCCCTCGGAGAACCGCAGTGAGATGTCTTCTGCGTCCTCCACGACGTGGTGATTGGTGACGACGTAGTCGTCGCGGAAAACCCAGCCGGTCCCGCTCCCGCTCCCGCTGTCGGTGTAGACCTGGATCTGTCCGACGGAGGGAGTAGTTCGGTCGTACACCTCGGCGTACGTCCCGGAGAGCTCCTGAGACCGGTCCTCGAAGCGGTCGAACTGGTCGCTGGACTCACCAGAGGGCGTCAGGGGATCGACTACGTCGCCCGTACCGCCGTCTGCCCGGCCGCCGTCGGGACCGGTATCGGCGTCGTCGCCCCCGAACGGAGAGGCGTTACAGCCGGCGACGCCGGCACCGAGCGCGACGCCGCAACTCGCGAGAAACCGACGGCGCGTCAGGTCGGACTCATCCATACCCACGCCACGTGTTTGATCGGAATAAATCCCTGGACGGGCCGCGAACGCCCGACCGGCCACTGCAGCAGGTGGTCGCCGTACTGGGCGACAGTACGGTGATCCAGATCTCTCGCGACCACAGCTGCGTCGTCGGGCACGCCCGCTGTAGTTTCGGAGACGAGCCGCGGGGGCAAACTACAATACGCAGCGCTCGAAACGACGGTGCATGCCGCGCGTCGTAACGGACGGGTCGGATGGTAAGCCGGACTGGCGGCCGGCGGCGGTCCGCTGCGGACTCGAGCTGTCGCTGATCGCGCTCTCGACGGTGTATCTCACCCTCGAACTCGGGTCGAGCCTGCTATCGGGGGTCGTCCTGATGCTGGGTCTCCTCGGCTCGGTCTCGGTGCTGTTCTGGTGTCTCGACGACCACGTCCTCGCGTGGGTGCGCTACGCGAGCTCGCAGACACGGCGCCGCCAGCGCGCGCGGCGGCGCCAGCGTGTCGACCGCAGCGACGACTCGGAGTAAGCAAGACTGCGGGCCAACTCTGCGCGAGCGACCACTGCCGAACCTCTGGAACCCCCCGCGGCGGGTTGGTCGCGTGTATCGTTAAGTGTGTTTGCGCCGTACGTCGAGACGGTATGGAACTGACCTGGCACGGCCACTCGACGTGGCACGTCTCGGTGGGGAGTACAGACCTGCTGATCGACCCGTTTTTCGACAATCCGAAGACTACGGTCGAACCAGGGGACCTGGACCCCGACTACGTGCTGCTCACACACGGCCACGACGACCACGTGGCTCACGCCGGTGAGTTTCCGGACGCGACGCTCGTCGGCACACCCGAAGTGACGAACTACGTCGCCGACCAGCACGGCCTCGCGGCGGACGACGCTATCGGCATGAACATCGGCGGCACGGTCGAGTGCGGCGACGCCTTCGTCACGATGCACCGTGCCGACCACACGAACGGCGTCGGGAGCGGATTCGAAGTGCCGGGCGCCGGCATGCCCGCCGGCTACATCGTCTCGGACACGGAGCCCTCGCAGGTCAGTGACGCCGAGAGCGAGACGTTCTACCACGCTGGCGATACGGGGCTGATGACCGAGATGCGCGACGTGATCGGGCCGTTCCTCGAACCGGACGCCGCGGCCATCCCGGTCGGCGACCACTTCACTATGGGGCCGATGCAGGCCGCGGTCGCAGTGGACTGGCTCGACGTCGACTACGCCTTCCCGATGCACTACGACACGTTCCCGCCGATCGAGGTCGACACCGACCGCTTCGTCTCCGAGGTCGACGCGACCGGTAGCGATGCCGAGGTCCACGTCCTCGACGGCGACGGCACGTTCGAGCTCTCAGAGGGGCAGTAAGCGGCGTCGCCACGACCGGGGCCCGCTCTTTTCACTGCCGACCGACTTCGGTAGGTATGCTTTAGGACCGGGGGGCCGAGGTGTCGAACGCAATGTCCGACATCGAAGTCACGAGCGTCTGCGAAGCGGGATACACTGTTGAAAGCGAGATCGACGGCGAGTGGCAACTCGTCGTCGACGCCCTCTCGGAGGACGGCCCGTCGCCCAACCAGGTACTGGCGGCCGACTACGCCTCCTGTTACATCCCGGCGCTGCGCGTCGCAGCCGATCAGGAAGGCTACGACGACGTCGGTCACATCGAAGTCGAGGTCGAAGCGGACCTCGACGCGGACGACGACCTCGAAGCCATCGACTTCACAGTCAAGACAGCGGTCGCCTTCGGCAACGACGGGCAGGCAGTCGTCGAACTCGCCGAGGACATCTGCCACGTCCATTCTGCACTGACCGACGAGTTACACGCCGACATCACGCTCGAAGACGACGCGTTCTGAGCGGGCGCACGGCACAGCGGTGCCGTCCGTTTTCCGGAGTTCGAGACCGAGACAGCGGTCAGGCCGCGACTTCCTGCTCGTCGTCTTCCTCTTCCTGCTGGAGGCGTTCGATGACATCGTTGACGATGACGATGTCACCGACGGCCTGCACCCACCGATACGGGACGATGACGCCGCGAGAAGAGTTGACTTCGGAGTCGAACAGTTCGGCGTTGAGCTGGTGGAGGGCGAGGCCGGTGACCTGCTGGACGTCAAGATTGAGTCTCAGGTCCTCCACTTCCCCCAGGAACACCCCGTTTTTCGTGTACACTTCCCGACCGACCAGGGTCGTTATCTCCTGTGGCACGGTTCCGGTATCCATACCAAACGGGTCGGCTGGCAGGGTCTTAAATTTGTGTTCCCGCGCGCCGCAGTCGGGCCGTCTCGGTCCGCCGTGCGTCACTCGCCCGTATGACGGACTCCGCGACTTCGCGCCGCGGAGCCACTTGTGCGGACCACTCCGGCCCGACGATCCTCACCGGTCCGTCTGCCGCCGCGTCACCGTCGCGGTTAAACGGGCCGAGTCCCTACCGAGTCATATGAGTGACGCGAGCGACGCGACAGAAGACGACCACTCCGACGAGGAAATCGCCGAGATCCGCGAGCAAAAGCGCGAGGAACTGCTCTCCGAGGACACGCCGGGCGAACCGGTCCACGTCGAGAGTCACGAGCAGTTCGACGACCTGACGGGCGGAGACGGCGTCGTGATGGTCGACTTCCACGCCGACTGGTGTGGGCCGTGCCAGATGCTCGAACCGGTCGTCGACGCCGTCGCCGAGACGATGCCGGCCACAGTGGCCAAAGTCGACGTCGACGACCACCAGGCCATCGCCCGCGAGTACGAGGTCCAGGGCGTCCCGTCGCTGCTCTTTTTTGCTGACGGCGAACTCGAAGAGCGACTGGTGGGCGTGCAGGACGAAGTAGAGATCGGCCAGATAATCGAACGATACGCCTGAGTTCGAGCAGGACTCCCGCCCTGGTGTCGACAGTTTCACTCAACATACTTCACCAGTTTTAATCCCGAGGATGGCGACAAGCCGACAGATGAACCAGGTCGAGATCCTTCTCCGTCTCGTGGCCGGAACCGGGCTCATTGTCGCGAACGGCTTTTTCGTCGCGATAGAGTTCGCGTTGACCCGGGCCAGACAGTTCACAGAGGGCGAGTTCGTCGGGGAGAACGCGGCGCTCCAGCGGGCGTGGAACATGACGCAGAACCTCGAGATCTATCTGACGACGTGCCAAGTCGGCATCACAGCCTCCAGTATCGCGGTCGGTATCGTCGCTGAACCCGCGCTGGCGGCGATCTTCGAACCACTCTTTCACGACACCTTTCTCGCGTCGATCGGGTCTGGCGCGATCATCGCCTTCATGATCATTAATCTCGTGCACCTGACCCACGGCGAACAGACGCCGACGTACCTCGGCGTCGAGCGGTCCCGGTGGGTCTGCCGGTACGGCGCTGGGCCGCTGTACTGGTTTCACTTCTTGATCTCCCCGCTCATCCGACTGGGCGACTGGGTCGCCAAGGGGACGCTGGGACTGTTCGGCGTCGAGATGACCGGTGCCTGGCTGGAGACGGAAGAGGACGTTATCGAGTCGCGCGCCGACCTCCGGAACAAACTCGGGTCGGTCCTCGAACGCGGGGACCTCCCCGAGGAGCGTCGCGACGAAGTCATGAACGCGCTCCAGGTCGGCGAGCAGTCCGTCCGCGAACTCATGGTGTCGCCCGACGAGATAGTCGCGCTATCGACTGCGGCCGACAGCGATGAGAACTTCCGCCGGATCGCGGAGAGTCCGCACACGCGCTACCCGCTCGTAGGTGAGGAACTAACCGATTTCCGCGGGATCGTCTACCTCCCGGTGCTCATGCAGCATCGCGAGAAACTCTCCGGCGGGAACGTCGACTTCGCGGAACTCGCCGCGCCGTCGATGACGCTCTCTCCGGACACCGACGTGAGCGACGCCATCGACCAGTTCCAGGCCGAGCGCCAGGAACTGGCCCTCGTCATCGAAGACGGCGGCGTCGTCGGCATGGTGACGGTGACCGACCTCCTCGAGTCCGTCATGGGCGACATCGAGGACCCGATCGACGTCGCAGAGGTCTGAATCGACCTCGCTCGTGTGTGGGTCTGGCGGCACCGAGCGTCCGGCCTGAAAGGTTATCACGCTCCGCGACAGACGAGCGGGTATGCCCTCGACACTGGTTCACATGGCCTTCGCGGGGCTCTTGACGGCCGCGCTCCTCCAGACGCACTTCGACAGGCGGGCCGTCCTCGTGGTGATGGCCGTCACCGCGATTCCGGACCTCGACTCGTTTATCGCGCTGGTCTCCGTCGCGGGTCATCGGACCGTCCTCCACACCTATCTCCTGCCGATCGGCCTCGGCGCCCTCCTCGCGGTCGACACGCGCTGGCGCGAGGCGTCGTTCGTCCGCGGCCGCTTGGGGAATTGGGGGGTGGCCGTCGGCTGGATGAGCCTGCTCTGTCTCGCTATCGCGGGGATCGGGCTCGACTTCATCGAGGCCGGCGTGAACCCGCTCTGGCCGCTCCACGACCAGTTCTACGTCCTGAACGGGAAGGTCGAACTCTCGGACAAGCGGGGGCTGGTTCAGACGTTCGTCGAGGTCGACCTGGACGGCGGGTCCGGCGGCGGGTCCGGCGGAGGCGGCGGTGGTGACAGTGGCGGTGGGCCCTCTATCGCACCGGAGAGTATCGGCTCCTCACAGGAAGTCAATATGAGCACCGGCGTCGACCCCGACCCCGACGGGAATCAGGAAGACCCCGAGCGGGTGTTCCCTATCGTCCGTGCCGGGTGGCAACTCCACCTGCTCGTGACCGGGTTCGCCGTCACGGCGGCGCGGCTCTGGCGTCGGGACGACTGATAGTGATTCCTGTCGCGATTTCCTGGTGTGCGCCCTCGACGGGGTCGGCGCGATCCGGACGAAATCTACAATCATCAGTACGAGAGGATTGACTTGCTGCGGGAGCGAGCGAATCGTCACTTCTCGACCGCGGCGCGAGCGGTCGCGGTGTCTTTGAGCCCGCTCCCGGTCGCGACGACGACCACGCGGTCGTCCGGGTCTATCGCGCCGGCCCCGACGGCCTCGCGGACGCCCGCGACGGCGGCGGCGCTTGCGGGCTCGACGAAGACCCCTTCGGTCGCGCCGAGCAGCGACTGGGCGTCGACGATGGCGTCGTCGCTCACGACGACGGCGTCACCGCCGCTTTCTCGGAGCGCGTCGCAGGCTGCCGCCGCGTTGTGGGGCTCGCGAACGTCGATGCTGTCCGCCGTCGTTTCGCCGCTGCCGTCCGTGAGGCCGCGGTCCGCCGCCGCGCCGGGCTGTTCAGCGTCCGTTTGTTCGGTGACGAAGCGGTCGTAGATCGGCGTTGCTCCAGCGGCCTGGACGCCGAGCATTCGGGGTGCAGCGTCGACGGCGCCGCGACGCTCGAACTCGCGCAGTCCCTTCCGGACGCCGGCGAGCGAGCAACCGTTGCCCATCGGCATCGCGACCCAGTCCGCCTCCGTGACCTGACGGGCGATTTCGAACCCGAGCGTGCGCATCCCCTCCAGCGCGTATGGGTTCATTGCGGCGTTGCAGTTGTACCACTCGCGCTCGGTCGCGACGGCGCGACACCGCTCGTAGGCGTCCGCGTAGCTCCCGTCGACCTCCCGGACGGTCGCGCCGTAGAGGCGCGGCTGGACGGCCTTCGCGTCAGGGAGTCCCTCGGGAACGAAGATGCGACAGTCGAGGTCGGCGCGTGCGGCGTAGCCGGCCAGCGACGCGGCCGCGTTGCCGGTCGACGCGCAGGTGACGACATCGTGGCCCAGCTGTCGAGCGCGCGAGACCACCACGGCGCTGGCGCGGTCCTTGTTCGACCCCGTTGGGTTGCCGGTCTCGTCTTTCACCAGCGTCTCGACGCCCAGTTCGTTGGAGAGCGCTGGCGCGTCGAGCAGCGGCGTCCCGCCGGCGCCGAGCCGAACCGGGTCGCCGGAGACGGGGAGCCGCGGCGCGAAGGCCCACAGGTCTGCAACGGGGCCAGTCGGGAGCGGCATGTCGACGGTCCCTTCGTCGTACCGCACGTCGAGAATCCCGTCGACCCCTTCGTGTTCGGGGCAGGTGTACTCGACGTCGCCGGGGGCGTACGAGCGGCCACAGCGGCGACAGACGAGGGCGTCGACGGGAGTCATCGTGTCGGTCGACTCTGGGTCCGACGCTCACAAATGCCTTCTGGCTTTCGCGGGACCGGGGCTGGCGACCCCGAGCGTATGACCTATTCGGAAACACGAACGACCTGCTTGCCGATGTTGTCGCCCGCGAACAGCCCGAGGAACGCGTCCGGCGCGTGCTCCAGCCCCTCGACGACGGACTCACGGTGAGCGATGTCGCCGGACGCGACCCACGCGGCGAGCTGTTCGGTGGCCTGCGCGAACCGCGGTGCGAAGTCCCCGACGAGCAGTCCCTCGACGTTCGCTCGCGTCGCGATGAGTTGCGGGAGCTTTCGCGGCCCCGTCGGAACGCTCTCGTCGTTGTAGTGGGCGATCTGACCGCAGACCGCGACTCGCGCGTCGAGATTCAGGCGGGTGAACACGGCGTCGGTGATCGGGCCACCGACGTTGTCGAAGTAGACGTCGACGCCGCCGGGCGCGGCGTCGTCGAGCGCCGCACCATAGTCGTCGACCGCTTCGTAATTGATCGCAGCGTCGAACCCGAGGTCGTCAGTGAGCCACGCGACCTTCTCGTCGGAGCCAGCGAATCCGACGACTCGACAGCCGTTCAGCTTCGCGATCTGGCCGACGATGGACCCGACTGCGCCGGCGGCGCCGGAGACGGCGACGGTGTCACCGGGGGTCGGCTCGCCGACGTCGAGCAGTCCGAAGTACGCCGTCCGGCCCGGCATGCCGAGCACGCCGAGGTGGGCAGGGAGGTCCGCGACGTTCCGGTCAACCGCAGTGACGCTGTCGCCGTCGAGCACGCTGTAGTCCGCCCACGTCCCGTTTCCGGTCACGAACTCACCGGCCTCGTACGCCTCGCTCTCGCTGTCGACGACTTCGCCGACGACGGCGCCGCTCATCGGGTCGCCCACGTCCCACGGTGCCGCGTACGACTCGCTGTCTCGCATCCGACCTCGCATGTACGGGTCGACGGAGAGGTACCGAACGCGGACGAGCACCTCTCCCTGTTCGGGTTTCGGAACGTCGCGCTCCCGGAGTTCGAAGCTATCCATCTCCGGTTCGCCCTCGGGCCGTCGCGCCAGCACCCACTCGCGGTTCGTCTCTCGCATGTCCAACGAGAGGGGCTCGGACCCGAAAACGATGCTGGCTGAGGACGCGCTCTCCGCGTCGGACAGTGACCACACGGTCCAGAGTCGGTTCCCGGTGATTGATGTACCCGCCTCGCATCGTCGAGCACATGGACGAGGGGTTGCAGGTGCGCGAACGGCTCGGCGTCGCCGACGTGGTGACGCTGCTGAACGCCGTCGTCGGCGTGGTCGCGGCCGTCGTCGCGCTCTCCGACCCCGCGCTCGCCGCCCGACTTGTCCTCCTCGCGGCCATCGCCGACGCCGTCGACGGCATCGTCGCTCGGCAGTTCGGCTCCACCGAAGTCGGCCCGCTGCTCGATTCGATCGCCGACGTGGTCTCGTTCGGCGCGACGCCGGCGCTGTTCGTCTACGGCGCTGCCGCCGCGGAGTGGGGGTGGCTCGCCGACGGACTCGCCGAGGCACCGCCCGCGGAAGCGGCGGCGGCTATCGGTGGGGCCTCGATGTTCGTCATCATGTCCATCCTCCGGACCGCGCTGTACACCCGCTTCGTCGGTGGCGAGGAGAACCGCCCCGGCATCCAGAACACGCTCGGCGCGACGATAATCGCCGCCGCGTACCTGGCCGGACTGACGTGGGTGCCTGGACTGCTCGTGGCGACGGTCGTCCTCTCGCTCGCCATGGTCGCGCCCGTCTCCTATCCGAAACTGCTCGCGCGGGACGCGGGCGTCCTGGGCATCGTGCAGGCCGGCGTGATCCTGGCGCCGGAGGTCGGTGGGCGCGTGCTGCCCCGCTTCCTGCTCGTCGCCGCGCTGGCCTACATGTTCCTCGCGCCGCGATACTACTGGGCGGAGTGAGCGGGATACTTTCTCTGTGGGTCCGTTTGCGGGATCCTGAATGGAGACGAAACTGGAACCGTAGTCGAACGTGACCGCTGAAAGCCCTCGGACCGCTCGGCAGAAGTCGTCTCAACCACAAACTGCACCGCAACCGCGTCCGCACTCGGCCCCGAGCGTTGAAAGCCCTCGCCCCGCTCGCGGTCGCTGTGCGGGATATCCGCGCTCTCCGCAACGCCCGCGCGGATACTGGCCCGCGCAGCGACTGAACTGCACGCGAGCGCGCCTCGCCCTTTCACTCCACCAGGAACCGCACAGCACCGCAGCGGTCCACAAGCCTCCCCAGCCGATTCGCTCAGTCGCGCTGCTCCTTCGCTCATCCCTCGCGCGGCTTCGTCGCGCCACGAGGGCGCGACTGCGCGCGCCACCGCATTCGGCTGCTGCCCGCGACGGACTGAATCATTCAGTATCGGCAGCCGAAGTTTTTTGGTGGCGTCAACTGTCGTTCGGATCGTGGTTTACGAGACAGGCAATCGGACGATAGACGAAGCCGTCGAGCGGGTGCTGGCGGGCGAACAACTCGACCGCCGCGACGGACTGGCGCTTGTGGCGCAGCCGGTCGACGAACTCGCCGCGGCGGCCGACGCGGTGCGGGCCCACTTCGGCGACGGCACCGTCGACGCCTGCTCCATCGTGAACGCGAAGGCCGGCGACTGCGCCGAGGACTGTGGCTTCTGCGCCCAGTCGGTCCACTTCGACACCGGCATCGACACCTACGGATTGCTGGATCCCGAAGAGATCCTGAAAGCCGCCAAACGGGCAGAGGCCGACGGCGCTCAGCGGTTCGGCATCGTCGTCGCCGAGAAGGGCGTCTCGAAGGAGCACCGCCCCGAGGAGTGGGCCGAGGTCTTGCGGGCGATCCGACTCGTGCGCGACGAGACCGACGTGGAGGTCGACGCCTCGCTGGGCATCCTGACCGAGGAGGAAGCCGCGATCCTCGCCGACGAGGGCATCAATCACTACAATCACAACATCGAGACCTCGCCGCGTTTCTTCCCGGAGATAGTCGACACCCACAGCTTCGAGGACCGCGTGGCGACGCTCGAAGTCGCGAAGGAGGCGGGGATGGACCTGTGTGCCGGCGTCATCCTCGGGATGGGCGAAAGCCCGACTGACCGCGTCGACGCCGCCATCGCGCTCCAGGACGTGGGCGTCTCCTCGCTGCCGGTGAACGTCCTCAACCCCGTAGCGGGGACGCCGCTGGGCGAGAAACTCGGCGGCTCCGCCGACATTACGACGAAAGAGATCATTCGTACCATCGCTGTCTACCGGCTGCTCCACCCCGAAGCCAGAGTCCGACTCACCGGCGGACGCGAGGCGAACCTCGACGAAGACGAGCAACACCTGCCGTTCGAGGCTGGCGCGGACGGCATCCTCACCGGCGACTACCTCACGACCGAGGGCCAGTCGCCCGCCGACGACATCGAGGTGATGGAGCGCGCGGGCATGGAGCCCAATCGGGACGCCAACGAGTTCGACCCCGACGACGTGAAAGCACGACACGCGAGCGCCGACGGGGCAGAGTCGGGCGGGTCCGGCTCCGAAGTCGAGACGGCGGCCGGGACGGCCACGAGCAACGCGGAACTGGACGACTGACGAGCGGGTTTCGAAATACACCGAGACGGACGACACACCGATACGACACATGGACGACGTGACATTCGCGGTACTCGGCACGGGAGGCATCGGCAGACGAACGCTCGACGTGGCGCAACACAAGGAGGGTCTGACCGCGGTTGCGGCCTGTGACCGCAACGGCGTGGCAATCGACCGCGACGTCCTGGAATCGCGGCGCGATTCCAGCGGCTCGTCGGGCGCGCGGAGCGCGTCCGACGGTGGCCTGGACGTGGCCGAACTCCTCGACGCGACCGAGGGCAACATCGCCTCGGGTCCGGAGGAGGCGTCTGGATCGACACCCGCGACGCCGACCGACGACTACGCGTCCGACGGCGGTGCGGCCGCGGTCGAGGGCGGCGGTGTCAGTGACGGCGTGAAACAGGCCGGCGAGGACGCCGGTATCGTCGCCAGCGCACAAGGCGAACCGACCGATTCGCCCATCGACGACGTGATCGCGGAAAGCGACGGGATCGATGCGGTGCTGATCGCGCTCCCGAACCTCGAACACGACTTCATCCCGCGCGTCGCCGAGCGCTTCGCCGACGCCGACTACGAGGGCGTCCTCGTCGACGTGCTCAAGCGCTCGCGCGTTATCGGGATGCTCGACGACCGCGAGGAGACGCTCGAAAAGAGCGGCATCACCTTCGTCTGCGGCGCGGGCGCGACGCCCGGCTTCCTGACCGGCGCTGCTGCACTCGCTGCTCAGTCGTTCGTCGAGGTCGAGGAAGTCGAGATCTGGTGGGGCGTCGGCCTCAAGTCCGGCTACGAGGACAACCGCGGGACCGTCCGCGAGGATATCGCCCATCTCGACGGCTACGACATCGAGACGGCCCGCGAGATGAGCGAGACAGAGATCGAGGCGCTGATCGACGAGCACGACGGCCGCCTGGAGTTCCACGACATGGAACACGCCGACGACGTACTGCTGGAGCGAGCGGGAGTCTGCGACGCCGAAGACGTCACTGTCGGCGGCGTCCTCGACGTTCGCCAGGACGAGAAGCCGACGACGACGACAGTCAGCGTCACGGGCACGACCTTCGACGGTGAGCGCGGGACGAACACCTTCCAGCTCGACGACGCCACCAGCATGGAAGCCAACGTCAACGGGCCGGCGCTTGGCTACCTGAAAGCGGCCGTCCGCCGGAACGAAGCCGGCGACTACGGCGTCTACGGCGCCGCCGAGATCATGCCCGGCTTCTGATGGGGCGACGGACAGCCACGCGTCGACGCCTCGACCACCATGTCTGACCGCGGGTTCGACCTCGACGCCCGCCTCGCCGAGCGCGAGCGGGCGGACCTCCGTCGGGACCTCTCGCCGGCCGAGCGAGTCGGCGCGTGGACGCGATTCTCGGCGGATCCGAAAGGCGGCGCGCCGGCGTACGGCGACGAGGAACTCGTCTTCGCCTCGAACAACTACCTCGGCCTCGCCGACGACCGGCGCGTCCTGCAGGCCGCCGAGAACGCCGCTCGCACCGTCGGTACGAGCGCCGGCGCGTCCCGTCTCGTGACCGGCGACACCGGCCTGCACCGCGCGCTGGAGCGGGATCTGGCCGACTGCAAAGCGACCGAGCGCGCGCTCGTCTTCTCCTCGGGGTACGCGGCGAACGTCGGCACGATCGACGCGCTCGCACCCGATGTCGTCTTTTCGGACGAACTCAACCACGCCAGTATCGTCGACGGCTGTCGTGTCGGCGCGAGCGAGACGGTCGTCTACGACCACGCCGACCCGGCCGATCTGCGCGAGCGAATGGCGGCGCGTGCTGCCGGCGCAGATGGCGCAGCAGACGACGAGCAGTGGCTCGTCGTCACCGACTCCGTCTTTTCGATGGACGGTGACGTGGCCCCGCTCGACGCGGTCTGCGACGCCGCGGAGGAGTTCGGCGCGTGGGTGATGGTCGACGAGGCCCACGCCACGGGACTGTTCGGCGACGGTGGCGGGGTCGTCCAGCGAGTGGGGCTGGCCGACCGCGTCGACGTGCAACTCGGCACACTGTCGAAGGCCCTGGCCAGCCAGGGCGGCTACGTCGCCGGGGACGAGGCCCTCGTCGAGTACCTGCTGAACGCCGCGCGCTCCTTTGTCTTCTCGACAGGCCTCGCGCCGCCCGCTGTTGGCGCCGCCCGCGAGGCGTTGCGGATCGCCCGCGAGGGCGACAGAACTGCCGAACTCTGGTCGACTGTGGAGGCGCTTCGCGACGGACTGACTGACATGGGCTACGAGGTACTCGGTGAGACCCACATCTTGCCCGTGCTGGTCGGGGACCGCGAGACCGCGCTCGAACTCGGTGAGCGCGTCCGCGAACGGGGGATCGTCGCCCCGCCGATCCGCCCGCCGACCGTTCCCGAGGGCACGTCGCGAATTCGCGTCGCGCCGATGGCGACACACACCGAGTCGGATGTCGAGCAGTGTCTCGACGCATTCGAACAGGCCGGTGAGGAGGTCGGGTTGCTGTGAGCGAGGACCAGCAACCGGACCGACACGGGGCGGTCTCGGACGAGCGACTGGAGCCGCACGAGGCGGTTTCGGACGATGTCACGGACTTCGCCGTCGTCGGGACGGACACTGGCGTGGGGAAAACGGTCGTTACCGCAGCGCTGGTGGCGAGACTCCGCGAGGCGAGCGTCGACGCCAGTGGTATCAAACCGGCACAGACCGGGTATCCGCTGGACGACGACGCTGGCTTCGTCGCAGAGGCAGCGGGCAGCGACGAGGCGCGCGACGGGCTGGGAGCGCCTGCGGTCTGCCTCGAACGGCTCGAACCCGCACTGGCTCCCGAGGTCGCGGCCGACATCGAGGGTGCCGCTCTCTCGTACGAGCGGATCCGGGACGGGTGTGCGTCTGCCATCGAGGGCGCCGGAGTCGGCGTGGTCGAAGGTATCGGTGGCCTGCGCGTCCCGCTGGCGGAGGGCCGCGAGGTGATCGACCTCGTCGCGGACCTCGGGCTCCCCGCCATCGTCGTCGCCCGCTCCGGACTGGGGACGCTCAACCACACCGCGCTGACCGTCGAAGCGCTAGAGCGTCGCGACTGTCCGGTTCACGGCATCGTGCTCAACGAGTGGGCCGGCGAGACTGTCGCCGAACGGACGAACCCCGACGTGATCGGGGAGATGACCGGCCTCCCGGTCTGGACAGTCCCGCCGGTCGAATTCGACTCACCGGCGGAGGCCGCAGCCGCGGTCGACGCCGAACTCCCGCCCGCTGTGGTCCCGACAACCGGGGCTCACGGGGACTGATTCAAAGAGGAACGTGGGGCGTGAGCCCCAGCGTGTGACACTACGGAGCCAACTGGCTCCATATGAAACAATGGTTTTCGCGCATATAAGCGTCTAGAATCGTTTTCTCACTGTGAAAGCGGAGCCGTTCGGTGCCGAGGTCGGGCGACCAGTGCGTCTCCCCGGTCGCCGGACCGTCCCATGTCTCGGCGAATCGCGGAACTGGTGCCGGCTACGGGTCTCACTCTTCGAAGAGGACCTCGAGGTCAGCGTGGTCGGAGAGTAGGTCCCCCATACGCTCGACCGTCTCGGCGTCGCGAGTCCGGCCGGTGCTGAGGACGTCCTCGATGCGTTCGATGGTGACTTTCGTGTCGGACTGGACGAGGACGACCGGGACGCCGGCCTGGGTGGCCTTCCCCAGGATGGCGCCGGAGGGGCGCAGCCCACCCGTGAGGACGAGGCACCTGACACCGCCGGCATCGAGCGCAGCGGTCTGGATCTCCGGCCGGTCACCGCCAGTGACGACGGCCGCGTCGCGCAGGCGGCGGAAGTGCCGCAGCGCCGAGTCGCCGCTCATCGCGCCGACGGCGAAGCGCTCGACGAATCCGTCCGTCTCGACCTCCGGGTTGAGTACCTCGGCTTCGAGCGTCTGGACGAGGTCGCCGACGGTGAGTCCGGCGAGTTCCTGTACCCGCGGGACGATGCCGACGACCGGTAGGTTGCGGCGCTCGAGGAAGGGCACCACGTCGGTGTTCAACTCCTCGAAGTGCGAGTCGGCGACTGTGTTGAACAGGACGCCGACGAGGCGGTCGTCGAAGCTTTTGGCTGCGGCGAGCACGTCGTCGACGTCCCCCGGCGACTCGTAGCCGGCGACCAGTAGCGTCCGCGCGTCGAGCAGTTCGGCCACGTCGGCGTCAGTGAGTCCGACGATGCCGCCCGTGGTGAGGCTGCCCCCGCCCTCGATCACGACGAGGTCGTAATCGGCGGCCAGCGACTCGAACCGCTCTTCGACGCGCTCGCGCACCTCCTGGGTCTTGTCGCCCTGGATGGCCTCCTGGATGAACGCGGGCGAGTAGACGACGGGTTCGAGGTCGGCGAGGTCGGCGTCGATACCCAGGACCTCCTTGGCGAGCATCGGGTCCTCGTCCCTGGTCTTGCCGACCGGGCTGCGCAGACGGGTGCCCTTGGGTTTGAAGTAGCCGACGTCGAGGTCGCGTTCGGCCGCGAGTTTCGCGACAGCGACCGCGATAGCTGTCTTGCCGGTGCCCTCTGCCGTTGCGGTGACGAATATCGGTTTCATAGTTCCTCCTGGTCGATGGTGAGTCGCACGTCCACGGCGGCGACGCCGTCGGGGCGGGCGACGAGCGGGTTGACGTCCAGTTCCACGATGGCCGGGAAGTCGATGACGAGCTGGGAGAGCCGTTGGATGGTCTCGACGATGTCGGACTCGTCGACGGGGTCGCGGCCACGAGCCCCTCGCAAGAGCGGCGCAGCATCGATCTCGCCGATCATCTCGTGGGCCGACGGTTCGCTGACGGGTGCGACCCTGAACGTGGCGTCTTCGAGGATCTCGACGAAGATGCCGCCGAGTCCGAACAGCACGAGCGGGCCGAACTGCGGGTCGCGGTTGGTCCCGACGATGGTCTCGACCGCGTCGTCCATGTCGAGCATCTCCTGGACCTGGACGCCGAGGATGGTCGCGTCGGGCTGGTAGTTGCGGGCGCGGGTCACGAGGTCCTCGTACGTGTCGCCGACCTCGTCCGGCGGAACACCGACGGCGACGCCGCCGATGTCGGACTTGTGGAGGATGTCCGGGCTGACGATCTTCATCACGACCGGGTCACCGTCGCCGACCCGCTCGGCCGCGCGGACGGCCTCGGTGCGGCCGTCGACGATGCCGCTCGCCGGTGTCGGGATGCCGTAGGCGTCGAGGAGTCCCATCGCTTCGACGCCGAGGCGGTTGGTGTCACGGCGGGCCGCTCGTTCGAGGATCTCCTGTGCGGTCTCCCGGTCCACGTCGAACGTCTCCGGTTCGGTGTACTCGCGCCGACTGATCGTCCGGTACTCGCGGAGCGCGTCGAGGCTGCGGACGGCCCGCGCGGGGTCGAAGTACGTTGGAATGCCGGCCGCGGAGAGGGTCTCGTTCGCCTCGCGTGTCGACGACCCGCCCATCAGCGTCGCCGCGATGGGCGTGCCGTACTCGTCTGACATGTCGACGACGGCGTCCGCGAGTTCCTCGAACGAGAGGGGTGCCGTGGGACAGGCGAGCACGACCGCGGCGTCGACGTTCGGGTCCGCGAGCGCCACGTCGAGCGCGTCCGCGAACCGCTCGACCGGGGCGTCGCCGATGATGTCGACGGGGTTGTAGACGTTGGCCTCGTCGGGGAGCTCCTCGCGGAAGGTGTCGATGGTCTCGTCGGTAAACGACGCTAACGAGAGGTCGGAATCGCCGACGGCGTCGGTCGTCATCACGCCGGGTCCGCCGGCGTTCGTGACGATCGCGACGCCGTCGCCATCGGGGATCGGCTGGCCGGCGAGGATGCTTCCGAAGTCGAACAGATCCTGGACAGACTCGACGCGGAGGACGCCGGCCTGGTCGAGCGCCGCCTCGTAGGCGCGCTCGCTGCCGGCGATGGCGCCCGTGTGCGAGGCAGCGGCGGAGGCGCCCGCTTCCGTCCGGCCGGACTTGACGACGACGACCGGGGTGTCCCGCGTGACCTCGCGGGCCGCGCGGACGAACTCTCGCCCGTCGACGACGTCTTCGAGATAGCCGAGGATGACGTCCGTCTCGGGGTCGTCGCCCCACTCGCGGACGAAGTCGCTCTCGTCGAGAACGGCCTTGTTGCCCAGCGAGACGACGTTGTGGAAGCCGAGGTTGCGGTCGTTGGCCCAGTCGACGACCGCAGTGACGAACGCACCCGACTGGCTCATAAACGAGATCGACCCGGGCTGGGCGTTCTCCGGCCCGAAAGTGGCGTTCAGTTCGAGGGCGGTGTTCATTATGCCGAGGCTGTTGGGGCCGACGACGTTGAGGTCGTACTCGTCGGCGACCGCGCGGAGTTCGCGCTCGCGCGAGGCGCCCTCGCTGCCGGACTCGCCGAACCCAGCCGTTATCACGACGACGTTTTGTATCCCGTTCCGACCGGCGTCGCGGATAACGTCGAGGACGATGGCGGGCGGGACGACGACGACGGCGACGTCGACGTCGGGGACGTCACCGACCGCGTCGTGACATTGCAGCCCGAGGACCTCGTCTTTCGTGGGGTTGACCGCGACGACCGCACCGTCGAAGTCCGCGAGCAGGTTGGCCGTGATCGCCCGGCCGACCGACCCCTCGCGGTCCGTCGCGCCCACGACTGCGACACGCTCGGGTCTGAAGAGTGTAGCTAACTCACCCATTCGATCGGAGGTTCCACGGCCGCGGACTTGTAGGTGTTCGTCGTTCTCGGGAAGTGGAAACGTCCGCCCGACAGCGGCCGTCGGTCGAGCAGGCCCGCGGAGTTGCCGGCGGGCGGACCCTTTTGAGCGCGGCGACCGAACCGAGCGTATGACCGATAGCGACGAACTCGACGCGTTCACGGAGGAAGTCATCGCCGCCGTCGCCGCCGACCACGGCGTCGACCTCGACCGACTCACGGAACTCGTGCGGCGCCACCAGTCGAACGTCCGGGACCTCCCCGGCGTCGACGACATCGTCTACGAGTGGCGAAACCAGTTCCACCTCGACCCGATGCTCGCTCGCACCGACGACGCCTACTACCTCGCGCTGCCGGCCCACGTCTGGGACGAGTTCGCTGACGACCTGGACGTCGTCGACGACGAGCGCGCGGCTCTGGTCGCCGTCCACGACCAACAGGCGCGCGCCGACGCTGAAACGGCGGGATTCGACGCGAGCCGCCTCGACGGAGACGCCGCCGTCGTCCTCACCCGCACCTGAGCGGTCTCCGGGTCGACAGTGCTTGACGGGCCAGCCGACAGCACCTCTACAGCCAGCCGACAGCACCTCTACAGCCAGCCGCGAACGACCGGGTTACAAACCGCTCGGTGACTGACTGAAGCTGATCGGCGACCGAACAGGATGACTGCCTGACGGAACTTAGTTTTGGGTATCCAAAAAATATCTTTTCGAGAGCCAATCTTTATGGGGGTTGCGTCCGTATTGATGTATGTAATGAGCACCCAGAAGAACGTCCGGAAAGAGGCCGGAACAGTCGAAGAGAACACGCTCCGTCTGGAGCAGGGCAAGTCAGAGCAGATCGTCGACGCGTTGAACACGGACCTCGCGGCGACGTACGTCCTCTATCATCAGCTGAAGAAACACCACTGGAACGTCGAGGGCGCTGAGTTCCGCGACCTGCATCTCTTCCTCGGCGACGCGGCCGAGAACGCCGAGGAGGCCGCCGACGAACTCGCGGAACGACTCCAGGCGCTCGGTGGTGCCCCCGTGGCCGGGCCGGAAGCCCTCGCCGCGGCCTCACCGGTCGAATCCGAGGACGAGGACGTGTACGACATCCGCACGTCGCTCGAAAACGACCTCGAGATGTACGGCGACATCATCGAATCACTGCGCGAACACGTCGAACTCGCGACGGACCTGGGCGACCACGCGACGGCCCAGATCATCCGCGAGATACTCGTCGAAACCGAGGAAGACGCCCACCACATCGAACACTACCTCGAGGACGACACGCTAGTCACCGACGGCGCGACGCACTGACGGCGATAGCACGCCCCATTGACACCGCTATCGCATCGCTCTGACACCGTCGAAACGACGGTAAAGTACCGCCCCAGAAGTACGTCGCTTTCGCTCCCTCGCCTCAGTTTCACCGGTACTCCCTCGGCCGGGTAGTGGAGCGTCACGCTACCCGAACTGACTGTGCCGCTACCCGAACTGAATCCGAAGGAACAGTCGCGCTCGCCGGCTTACCGTCGCGGTTCGACCGTGAGGTCAGTGGCGATCCAGCCGTCACCGTTGTCCGATTCGGTGAACACGACCCGCGTCTCGGTCGTCGAGTACGCGGAGATCGTCGGCTCCGCGTCCGTCTCCGGTTCGACCCCAGCGTCGAACTCGTCCGCTTGCCCGTCCGTAGCTTCCATATCTGGGTTTAGGCGAACCTAAAGAAATAAGCGTTGCGGTCCGTCGCGGGGTCGGGAGCGACGCGATGGTGTCAGTCGCTTCGGACCGCTGTCGCCTCGACTTCGGCGGCGAACTCGTCGTCGACGAGGCGGGCCACTTCGACCATCGTCGTCGCCGGGCGCACGTCTGCGAAGAACTCCCCGTGTGCCCGGCCGACCGCGTCGTAGTCGTCGATATCAGTGACGTACAGGCGTGTTCGTACCACGTCGTCGAGGTCGGCATCGACTTCTTCGAGGGCACCCTCGACTATCTCCAGCGCGGCGACAGTCTGTTCGTACGGCCCGTCGCCGACCACCGATCCATCTTCGTCGACTGGGGTGGTTCCGGCGACGTGGACCTGTCCGTCGACCGCGACGGCCCGGGAGTAGCCGACGTGTGCTTCCCAGTCGGTGCCACTGGAGACGTGCTGTCGTGTCACGGTCGGAACGCCGACCGGTGCCGTGATGACGGTTTGGGAGTCGGACGTACTTGCGTGGCTATCTGCCGTGGCTCTCACCGCCGATAGCCGGCCCCAGAAGTTTTACTCGGCGGTCACGAACAGTAGGATATCTGAGCCGTGCGCATGACAGAGACGTTCTACGAGGTCCTCGGCGTGTCGCCCGAGGCGACGACCGAGGAGATCGAGTCCGCCTACCGGGCGGCGATAAAGGAGGTCCACCCGGACGTCAGCGACGCGACCGACGCGAGCCAGCGGACGAAGCGACTCAACAAGGCCAAACGAGTGCTCACCGACGCCGATGAACGCGCTCGGTACGACCGCGTCGGTCACGCCGCGTACACGAACGATGGTCCAGGTTCCGGGGAGGGCGCCGGGGCAGCGGAGACGACTGACGAGGCGGGGACGAGCGGTGCGAGCGCCGACCGAACGGCGGATGGACGGCGGCGACACGAAGGGGATGGGGCCGGCGGGAACGCCGGAGAGACGAGCGGAGCGGGCGATCCGATGGGGGCTGCGGGGTCAGCGACCACTGGAGCGAACGGGCATCGGCGGGCAGGTGCTCGTGAAACGGCCAGCGCCGACAGAAGCGGGGCGACGCGCTCGCGGACCGACTCCCGGGGGCCGTCCTGGCAGTCGGGGTCGGTCGGCGCGAGCGGGTCGCGGTCGGCGCGGCGACAGGCCGCGGCGAGCGGTCCCGACAGTCCGAATGTCGACTGGTCGTGGAACGCATGGAACCCGCGGGAGGCGTGGGCGGTCCGACAGGGCGAGCGGACGCGTGGGCTTCATCCCGCGCGGCTGTTCCCGGTCGACCAGTCGCTCGTGTTGATCGCCTCCTCGATCTTCTGTTACCCGTTTTTTATCGGGAGCGTCGTCTTCCCGCCGTTCCCGCTCGCCGCCAGGCTCGCCGTCTTTCTCTGTACACTGTTCATGTTCGCGTACCTCCTGTCGATCCCGGAGGTCGCTATCCTGGTCTACGGCTTCTGGAGTGTCGTCGGGACCCTCGGGCTCTTGCTCTGGCCCGACGTCAGTGTCCTCTCGCTCGTCGGTGTGATCGTCGTGACCGCCACGTGGGTCCCCCTCGGTATCTCGGTCCTGACGTTCAGGATCCTTCGGCCGTGACCCGTCACACGGGTGCGGGAGCTACAGGTCGGTCACTCGCTCGCAGACTCTGTCGTGCAGCGCCTCGCGGAAGCGGTGGCTCGCCTCGGCGTCGGTCACGACTTCGACGACCTGTGTCCCCTCCGAGTCTAGCGAGGCGCGGTACGCCGTCTCGAACCCCTCGGCGTCAGTTACCCGCTCGTAGTCGAGACCGTAGAGGTCGCCACTTGGCTCGAAATCGAGGCCGTGGGGCGTCCTGAACTGCTCGGTGAACGGCGGGTCGAACGCCTCGATCGGGAGGAGGTGGAAGATGCCCCCGCCGTCGTTGTTGAGAAGCACGACAGTCGCGTCCACGCCGCAGCGAGCGACCGAGAGCAGGCCGTTCATGTCGTGATAGTACGCGAGATCACCGAGGACACAGACCAGCGGTTCGTCGGTCGCGCTCCCGGCGCCGAGCGCGGAACTGACGATGCCGTCGATGCCGCTTGCCCCGCGGTTGCCCAGTACCGTGAGGTCGGCGGCCCGTGGTTGCCCGAAACGGTCACCGTCCCGCACCGGCATGCTGTTCGAGAGGAATATCGTCGCCGGGTCGGGTGCGCCTTCGAGCACCGTCGCGAGGACGGCCCCCTCGAAGAACGCCTCGTCTCGCCCCGCCGTCACGGCGTCCCAGTGGGCTCGCTCGGCGCGTTCGAGCCGCTCGCGCCAGGCTGCGGTGTCGGTCGCGTCGGACTGCTCGACGCGCTCGACCAGACCTCTCGCTACGGCCGTCGGGTCGGCCGCGACGAGGTCCGTCGCGGTAAACTCGGCTTCCGGCCAGCCGCCGGCCGGATCCACCACGATCTGTCGCTCTGCCGCGTCCCGGAGTGTTCGCCTGAGCACCTTCGAGGTCGGCGACGCACCGAACCTGACGACGACTTCCGGCGTGGGCCATTCACCGGCTCGGTCCGCTGGCGTGTCCGTAGCCCCACCGGTCGGTCCGGCGTCGGCGAGGCCGTACGCTCCGTCGAGATAGGAGTCGTAGCCACCGCAGACGAGCGGTCCGCCGCCGTGCTCGCTCGCGTTCACACTCCTGTCGTCGTCTTCGGCGACGTGCTCTCCGAACCGGAGTCCCGAGAGCGGGTCAGCCAGCAGGGGAAACCCGGTCGCCGCCGCGAGGTCGACGACCGCGTCCGGGTCGACGGTGCCGGGGTTCAGCGGGCCTGCGACGACGAGTCCCCTGTCGCCACCCTCGACTGCGTCCGCGAGGCCAGCGAGCGTCGCCTCGCTCGGCGTCGCGGTTCCCGACGCGGTGCGGACGAACGGGCCGTCTCGCCCTTCGTCCGCCAGCGGTGCCGATTCAGCGAACGATCCGGGCACGTCGCCCGGCGCTTCAGTCGGTTCCAGCGGCTTCGCGAGCGGGACGTTCAGGTGGACCGGCCCCGGTTCGGTGTCGGTGGCCGCCGCCACCGCACGGTCGACGGCGACCCTGACCGCCCGGAGCCGTCGGTCTTCGGGCGCCGGTTCCGGGAGCGTTCGCTCGAAGCGGACGGCATCGCCGTACAGTCCCTGCTGGTCGACGGTCTGGTTCGCACCGCTGTCGTGCAGTTCCGCCGGTCGGTCGGCCGTCAGGACGACCAGCGGCACCCGCGACTGGTGGGCCTCTATCACCGCCGGGTGGTAGTTCGCGGCCGCGGTCCCCGAGGTGCAGACGAGCGCCGTCGGCTCCCCGGACCGCCGGCTCCGGCCCAGCGCGAAGTACGCCGCCGAGCGCTCGTCGAGCACGGAAAACGTTGTCAGATCGGGGTGATCCGCGGCGGCGACAGTCAGCGGCGTCGACCGACTCCCCGGGGAGAGACAGACCGCACTGACGCCGCTGGCGACCAGTTCCTGGACGATGGTGCGGCCCCACAGTGTCGCGCGGTTCGGTGCGGTCATTCCTGGCTCTCTCCTCGGCTTCGGCCCGTCACTCCAGTACGTCGAGGACGGGTGGGTACTTGAGTTGCACTTCGTCCCACTCGCGGTCGGGGTCGCTGTCGCCGACGATACCGTTGCCGGCAAAGAGCGTCGCCTGGCGCTCGCTGGCGACCGCCGAGCGAATGGCGACCGCGAAGGTGCCGTTGCCGGCGGCGTCGAACCACCCGACCGGCGAGGCGTACCAGCCGCGTTCGAACGCTTCTGTCTCGATGATCGTTTCGAGCGCCTCGTCCGGCGGGAGGCCGCCTACGGCGGGCGTCGGATGCAGCGCACGCACCAGCGCGAGGACGTGGTCGTCCTCGGCCAAGTCTGCCGTGACCGGCGTCTGGAGGTGCTGAACTGTCGCGAGCTTCTTCACGGTCCGGTCACCCGTCGAGATGGTCGTCGCGAACGGCGCGAGCTGGTCTTTGATCGCCTCTGCGACGAGGCTTTGCTCGTGGCGGTCCTTGGTACTGTCCTGTAGTTCGCGAGCCAGCCACTCGTCTTCCGCCGGCGTGTCACCGCGACCGGTCGAGCCAGCGAGCGCCTCCGTCCGCACGGTTCGCCCCTCGCGAGTGACCAGTCGCTCCGGCGTGGCGCCGAAAAACTGGCCGCCGTCTTCCGGAGCGACGACGAACTTGAAGCAGTCCGGGTACGTCTCGGCGAGGCGCGCGTAGGCTGCCGGAATCGAGAAATCGCTCTCGAGTTCGGCCGTCAGCGCCTGCGCGAGCACGACTTTTCGCAGGCTTCCGCCGGCAATACGGTCGACGGCGGCCTCTATCTGGTGACGCCAGCCCGCTTCGTCCGGAGTGTAGGTCCGCTTCCTGATACCGGGCTTTGGCGTCGCTGTCTGGTCGCCCGCGTTCAGGTTTGCCACCCGATCGGCCCAGCGGTCCAGGCGTTCAGCGGCGAGCGCGTCGGCGTTCGTGCCGGTCGCGTTCGCGACCAGCCACGTCGGTTCTGCCTGCCCGCCCGAAACGACCTGCACGGCGGGCAGCAAAAACTGCGCGTCGGGAAACCCCTGCCATCGCGACTGGCCGTTTTCCTTGTCGTCGGCGTGGAACGCGAACCCGCCGAACAGGCGCGGCCTCGCGACGTTCGGGAGCCGGCCGTCGACGGTCCGACCGGCGAACAGCGCCTCGCCAGCGCCCTGTATCCGCTCGAACCGGGCCTGACCGCGGGCCGTAATCGTCGCCGCCGACCCGCCGGCAGCCACCCGCTCGCCGTCCCCTGTCCAGGCGACCAGCGGCCGCGGCAGCGCCGACAGCACTGCCGGGACCGACACGTCACCAACTTCCCGCCCGCGCGTCGCGAACGTGGTCTCGGTGGGGTCGACCGTCGCCTCGTCACCACGGGGTGAGTCCATCTACGGGTCGTTAGGACCGGTCGCTTTTCAGCCTAACTACTTCCTGCACTCCGGATCCGCCACGAGGGCGGCGCTACCGCCCCGTCGTGACAACGCACGTGAACCACGACGGCCACGGCACGGGACAGATCGGTCCCGGACGTTCGTGAAAAACCACCGGATGCGACGGCGGTCGACTCCGTCCAACCCCCGTCAGATATAAATACCCCTCTCCCGAACCACCGTCTAATCCGATGCCAAACGTTGAGATCACGATTCCGGAACACCTCGAGATGCGGATCACGCAACTCGTCGAGGACGGGGAGTTCCTCAACCGTGAAGAAGCGATCGAGGACATCCTCTCGACCGGGATCAAGGCCTACAAAACCAGCGGGCCCGTCGAGGACGACGACGAACCGAGCTACGAGGACGACGGCATGATGGGCCACGACGACGAGTACGTCTTCTGAGCCCCTCGGGTCCGTCCCCGCAGTCGTGTGACCCTGTCACGGGCAATTCTTAAACCGGGCGTTGACGTAATCAGCGTATGCACAAGGACGAGCTCTTGGAGCTGCACGAACAGATGGTCACGATCAAGGACTTCTTCGCGGGCGTCGACGATGTCGACGCGTCGCTGTTCGACCCGTACGAGGAACTCGATGTCACGCCCGACGACGTCCACAAGTCGAAAAGCGAGCACAAACACGCCGTGTTCGTCCTCGGCAACGCACTGGCCACCGCGATGAGCGAAGACGAGTTCTCCGACGCCGGTCGCGTCGGCAAGCGCATGAAAGAACTCGCCGAGGACGCAGAGAAGAAGATCTGATCCGGGACCGGCAGGCTCGAACCGCGCCGAGCGGTCGACCGAGGCTCGTCTCCGCAGGGTGGGAGACGGAGAACCACTCTCTCCGCGGGGCCCCGGGCGGTCCCGCACAGACGTCACAGCATTCGACAGCGACTGTACTGCCATCGACTGTACTGCCATCGACGCCGAGCGCGCGGCGGGCTGGGGGCTCGTCAATCGCGCCGTCGACCCTGTAGAGTTCGGCGACATCGTCGCGGAGTACGTCGCGGACATGGCGTCCGGTCCGCCGGTCGCGCTGAAAGTCGCCAAATCCCCCCTGAACCACGCCGAAGACACGAGTCTCGCGGCCGGACTGGCGATGGAGAGCCAGGGATTCGGCTTCCTGACGACCACTGAGGACTTCGCGGAGGGACGCCGCGCTGTCCGCGAGAAGCGAGAGCCGGAGTTCGACGGGTGGTGACCGGGAAACCCGGCACCCACCGACGTGTCGAGACACCTTCCGAATTCGACCGACGGGAAGATTGTGCGAACCAGAAAACTCATATCAACACTGCACAGACCCCTCAATGGGGATCTGGTTGTGGCATGACTTCCAGCGTCCCCGCTTTTTGAAACAGTCACTGAACGCTCCTGAGCCGTTTGTTCGGCACTCGGAGCGCGGCCGCTCGCGGTCGAGAACCGAGAACGGACCGGGCGAGAGGTGAACTACGCCGCGACAGCTCTGTTCGTCCGCTTCGCTCACTGCGCGGGCGCCGACTCTCCGGCTCCAGTTCCAACCGGCCGGTTCACTCACCGCCTCGTTGGCACTCGCCGGTTCGTTGCACGGGCCGGATGGGAATTGAACCCATGACCGTCTGATTAAGAGTCAGACGCTCTGCCTAACTGAGCTACCGGCCCACGACTTCGCGTAACCGCGGTCGACTGAAATACGTTACTGTTCGGCCGCCGTCGTCCCCTGCGACGACCGAGCGCCGAACACTGGGAACTTATATGCGTCGTGGCCCTGTGACGTGACACGATGAGCACCGGTATCACGATGGCGTCGATGTCCCGGTATGCTATTCTGGGGTGTGGGAGCGTGGGACACGCCGTCGCCGAGGAACTCGTCGCCGAAGGCAAGGAAGTCGAGATCCTCGACCGCGACGAGGGCCGTGTCGAGGCCCTCCGCGACCAGGACCTCGACGCCAACGTCGCGGATATCCGCGACGAGTCCATCGTCGACGACATCGCCGACTGCGACGTGATTCTGATCATGTCCTCGGACGTCGAAGCCAACGCCGCTGCCGTCGAAAATATCCGTGCACGCGCGGACGACCACTTCATCGTCGCCCGCGCATCGGACCCGGTCTCCGCGGACGAACTCACCGACCTCGGGGCGGATGTCGTCATCAATCCCTCGTCGGTCATTGCCGATTCGGCGCTGCGAGCGCTGGAGACCGGCGAACTCGAGTTCAAAGCGCGCAACCTCGCAGAGGTCATCGACGGCACCGACGAGCGCATGGCGATCCTGATCCACCGGAGTCCAGACCCCGACTCCATCGCGAGCGCCGCCGCCTTGCGCAGTATCGCCGAGAGCCGCGGTGTCGAGGCCGACATCCTCTACGAGGGCGAGATCGGCCACCAGGAGAACCGCGCGTTCGTCAACCTGCTCGGTATCGAACTCGTCTCCGAGGACGACGTCGAGATGGACGACTACGACACCATCGCGCTGGTCGACTACGCAAAGGGCGGCGAACCCGACACAGAAGACATCGACGTCCTGCTCGACCATTACGAACACGAGAACGGCGAACTCGACGCCCCGTTCACCGACGTGCGCCCGAACGTCTCCGCGACATCGACCATCCTCACGAAGTACATCCAGGAACTCGACCTCACGCTGGGGCAGGAGGTCGCGACCGCACTGCTGTACGGTATTCGTGCCGAGACGCTGGACTTCAAGCGTGACACGACGCCCGCGGACCTGACCGCCGCCGCCTACCTCTATCCGTTCGCCGACCACGACACGCTCGAACAGGTCGAGTCGCCGTCGATGTCCCCGGAAACCTTGGACGTGCTCGCCGAAGCCATCCGAAATCGGGAGGTCAGCGGCAGTCATCTCGTCTCGAACGCCGGCTTCATCCGCGACCGCGACGCGCTGGCCCAGGCCGCCCAACACCTCCTCAATCTGGAGGGGATCACGACGACGGCCGTTTTCGCGATCGCGGACGATACCATCTATCTCGCCGCGCGCTCGAAGGACATCCGGATGAACATCGGGAGAGTCCTCAACGACGCCTTCGGCGAGATGGGCGAGGCGAAGGGCCACTCGACGGACGCTTCCGTCGAGATACCGCTGGGCATCTTCACCGGCATCGAGACCAGCGACGACAACCGCGAGACGCTCCTCCAGCTCACAGAGGAAGCTGTCCGGAAGAAACTGTTCGACGCGATGGGCGTCGACTCTGCCAGCGAGACCAACGGGAGCTGAGATGACCGGGGACGACACCGACACCGACGGTGCGGGCGACGCCGACGCAACCGAGCACGAGGCAGACGAGGCGCCGTCGCAGATGACCGGGAGCTGGACCGACCGCATCGTCGGCGAACGGATGCAGGTCGACAAGGAGTTCTCCGAGAAGGTCGCTGCGTCGCACTTCTCGCGCCAGCAGTGGGGGCTGGTCATGACCGCCGTCGAGTTCGAGATCGAGAACGCCGACGACCCCGACGGGGCGCGACTGGTCGCCGACACGAGCAAGCTGCCCTCGATCGCCCCGGAACTCGAACGGATGGAACAACGTGGCGGTGGCGGGATGGGCGGGATGTCCGACGCGGCTACGCTCGACGACGGTCCCGACGGCTCGTCGGGCGGCTTCCTCGACGGCGTGAAAGACGCGCTCGGCATCGGCGGCGGTGACGACGAGCGCGAACAACTCGCGGCCGCCGAAGAGATGGCACAGATGTACGCCGACGAACTCCAGGACAAACTCGAAGAACGCGGCAAATGGGACACCGTTCGAGCGGCTGCCCGGGAGTGAGGCGGCGGCCGTCGCGGCCGAGCGTGACTGCGGTCAGGGGCCGGTCACTTCTATCTCGACAGGTTCGTCGGCGTCGCCCGCGTCCTCGGCCTCTCCTTCCGGCACCGCGAGGTCGTTCAGCGCGAGTTCGAGGTTGCGCTTGTTCGACTTCCAGAACGCGTCGAACACCGGACCGACGTAGGGGACAGACCCACCGACGAAGTCGATGGTGACGTTCGCGATCATCCGGACGATTGTCTTCGGACCGACGCCCAGATACGCCGACTCCGCAACGATGTACAGTGAGAACCCCGCGCCGATCGCGTCGCCGACGACCGGGATCATCGACAGTGCCGGGTCGACCCCGATCTCCAGTGCTGTCCCCGGCACGTCGATGCTTTCGTCCAGCAGGTACGCGACGGTCCGGATCCGCTCGAGCGAGGCCTCGTCGAGCGTGTCGGGCAGTTCTCCCTGAACCTCGACGTCGAACTCTTCGGCGTAGTCAGTCATGTGCGGTCGATGGACCCGCGCGTAGAAAAGTGTCGGGGTGGAACGGTCAGAAGCTGCCGAGTCTGAGCGGCCCCGGCGGCCTCAGAGCCGGCCAACGACGGCGTCGGTGACCGCGGTCGTCGAGGCCTCCCCGCCCAGATCCGGCGTGCGCGGCCCATCGGCGAGGACGCCTTCGACGGCCTCGCGGACCCGGTTCGCTTCGTCGCCGAATTCGAGGTGGTCGAGCAACATTGCGGCCGAGAGGATCATGGCCGCGGGGTTCGCGACACCCTCGCCGGCGATGTCGGGAGCGGAGCCATGGACCGGTTCGAACAGCGCGTTCTCTGAACCGACGTTCGCGCTCGGCAGGAGGCCGAGCCCCCCGACGAGTCCCGCCGACAGATCAGAGAGCATGTCGCCCGCGAGGTTCGGGCAGATGACGACACCGTAGTCCTCGGGGTGCATCACGAGGTGCATCGCCAGCGCGTCCATCAGCGCGGTATCGTAGTCGATGTCGAAAGAGTCGCCGACCTCCTGAGCGGTTTCGAGGAACAGCCCGTCTGTCTCGCGCATGACGTTGGCCTTGTGCGCGATGGTCACGGTATCGAAGCCGTTGCGCTTCGCGTACCTGAATCCGAACTCGGCGATGTCGCGTGAGGCGTCCTCGGTAATGACGCGGGTCAGCGTCCGGACGCCGTCGTCGACCTCAGCCTCGATACCGGAGTAGACACCCTCGGTGTTCTCGCGGATGAACACGATATCGGTGTCGGGTTGGACGGCGTCGAGGCCCGGATAGGTACGAGCGGGACGGACGTTGGCGAACGAGCCGACGATCTCTCGCAGCGGGAGGATCACGTCGGCGGCGGTCTCGCCGGCCGCGCCGAACAGCGTCGCGTCGGCGTCGGCTGCGAGTTCGCGTGTTTCCTGTGGCAGCGCCTCGCCAGTCTCGGCTTTCACGGCGTCGCCAGCGTCGCCCTCGACGAAGTCGAAGTCCACGTCGAGCGCGTCGAGGACCTCGACAGCCGCCGGTGTGACTTCCTGTCCGATGCCGTCGCCTGGGATCACGGCGATCTCGTGAGTCATGGCGTCACTTCGTCCGGGTGTCGAAAAGAGGGTGTCGATGTGTCGCAGAAACGCAACCCTTTATAGGGCACTGTCTAGTTGAGGGATTGAGGAACGAGCAGGCCGTAGCGGGAAGTGCTCATGCAACTCGCAGACCTGCTCAGAGAGAGCTTAGACGTGGAGAATCAAGATACTTGGGAGAACGAGCGCACGCCAACACCCGTCCGTTGTTTCGCGGTTCGACTTCACTCGATGGGGTTGTCGTTGCGAGAAGTCGAGGCCGTCTTAGACTGGCTGGGTGTCGATCGTTGTCACCAAGCGATCTGGTACTGGAAAGAGACGCTTGCCGAGACACAGAGCGACCCGCCGACGGCAGCGCCGTCGCGGGTCGCGGTCGATGAGAAACAAATCGAGGTGGATGGCGAGAAAAAGTGGCTCTACGCCGCGATCGACACGGATTCCAAACTCCTGCTGGAGGTAGATGTGTACAGCCGCCGCGGGACAGACCCCGCGGCGGCGTTTCTCCATCGCCTCACCGGGAAACACGATGTCGCCGACACAGAGTTTCTCGTCGATGCTGGTGGCTATCTGACTGCCCTCGCTCGACACGACCTGCGCGGTCATCTCGACTATCACGACCGGAACCACATCGAAAAGTGGTTCCAGACTGTCGCTATGCGGATCGACCGCTTCCACTCGTTCTGGCGGGGCAGTCAGGCAAGCGCGAAACGATGGCTACGCCGGTTCAGATACTATTACAACCGCGATCGGCCGAACCAGGCGTTAGATGGCCGCACTCCTGCCGAGGAGGTGTTGAACTAGACAGTGCCCTTTATAGGGTCGTTTGTACTTCAGTTACAGGATTCGGCGCTACGTCCGGTGAATCGCAATGTTCCTCCGGTCAATCCGGAGTTCAAAAATATACCAAGTTCAATCCTGTGATGGCGTTCCCCCGAAGAAACACAGAATCGCCTGTTTAAATCTCAAAATGGGAGTCTGTCGGCCACTAATTATAAATCTATCCGCGTGATAGCATTGTCAGGATTTCCGGTATCGAAGATTGATATTTAGAAATCCGATATATCATTCTGTAACATTACGAACTCAAAAAGTTGGGATACATTGATGAGGATGTTCGGATCGGCTATCGATGGGTAGGTGGCCATTCTGAATCACTGAATAGGGGGAGGGCGATAAACACATCTCAGAGTAGTTCCCGACCTTGCAGTAGTAGAGAGCGGCGACGAATATGAGCAAAGTCGGAAACAAATTTATTGCATCATGCACAGATTATCTGATACGAATGAATGTCCAGGAAGTCTTCACGCCGAATAAATACCCAGATCATACTTATGTGAAACAAAAGGGGAAAGATTTAGAGAAAGATCTTGAACGTGGATTAAATACACCTGGAGAAATCACCTCGTTATCTGGACCTTCAAAATCTGGGAAGACAGTATTGGTGCAGAATGTAGTTCCTGATGAGAAGCTGATCATTGTTCAGGGCTCCGGGATCACATCCCCAAACGACCTATGGGAGGACGTATTAGACTTTTTTGACCTTCCTAAAGTTATCGAGAGGTACGAAGAAGAAGGAGAAACTATCGGAGCATCTCTTAGAGCCGGTCTAAAGTCGTGGGTGCCAGGGCTATCAGCAAATACTGAAGGCGAAATTCAACAAGAGCTATCTGAGGCATGGGGAGAAACCAAGCAATATGATAGAGAGGGTTTGAGAGCAGTCGTTGATCATATTGTTAGCGAAAATTACGTCATATTAGTAGACGACTTCCACTACATTGAGAGAGACGTACAAGAAGACATAGCCGAAGAAATCAAGGAAGCAGCTCGGAGAGGCGTTTCGATTTGTGTTGCGTTAGTCCCACACCGAAGCGATGATCTTGTGAGAGCAAATTCCGACCTTAGAGGGCGTGTTCAAACCCTTGATGTTGGTTATTGGGACGAGTCAGACCTAGTGAAGATTGCCGAAAAGGGTTTTAATTTGCTTAGGATAGATTATGACGAAGATCTCATCGGTTACCTTGCTGAAGAATCTGCAGGTTCCCCACAACTGATGCAGAGGTTATGTCTCGAAGTGTGTTATGAATTTGATATAGATCCCCAGCAAGATCAAGAAATTACCATTGGAGCGAACAAACAGAATGCAGTTAATATACTGGAGAGTACTGTTGAATATTCTAATCACAAGAGTACTTTTGAGGTATTAAACAGCGGTCCCAAAACGAGGGGCACCGAACGAAATATATACAACTACGATAGTGGCAAAGGCGACGTTTACAGGACAATTCTCAGGGCCATATCCACGAATCCGCCAGAGCGTGAGTTCCATTATGATGCTCTAAAGCAAAGAGTAGAAAGTGAGTGCGTTGGTGGTAAATCACCGAGTGGGTCCAGTATCATTGGGAGTTGTGCTCAAATGGATGAGCTTGTCAAAAATAGCTTCCCCGACGAACGGGCTATAGAGTGGGATGATGAAAAAGACACACTCTATATCCCTGACCCGTATCTGCTGTTCTACCTTCGCTGGTCGGACGAATTGGACATATTAACGGATTAGTTTGTTTGGGACCCTCATGATATAGCTGATCTCTATTATCTAAATCCTGCTCTCTCACTGAATATTTGAGAAGGGAGTCTGTACCGCTATTGTGGAGGTAAAATCCGCCGTCAGTCGTCGCCAGCGACGTAGGGCAGCGAGTCGGCCGTCTCCCGGATGGCGTTCTCGTTGGCCTTCATCAGCGCGGTCGTGTCCCAGTTGCCCTCGACGAGGGCCTCGCGCTGGGCGCGGTCGACGTTGACGCTGATCTCGGTACCGCCGTAGGTCACCGTCTCGGCGCGCACGTCGACTTCGATCTCGCCGTCGGGGTTGTCGTCGACCCACTGCTGCAGGGCGTTGATCGTCTCGTGGTCGGCCGTCACGGTCGGGATACCTAGCGCGAGACAGTTGCCCGCGAAGATTTCGGCGAAGCCCTCACCGATGATGGCGTCGATGCCCCAGCGCATCAGCGCCTGGGGTGCGTGCTCGCGCGAGGAGCCACAGCCGAAGTTGTCGTTGACCACCATGACCGAGGCGTCCTGGAAGCGGTCCTCGTTCATCGGGTGGTCCTTGGGGTTGTCCTCGTCGTCGAAGCGCAGGTCGAAGAAGGCGAACTCACCCAGGCCGTCGAAGGTGACGACCTTCATGAACCGAGCCGGGATGATCTGGTCGGTGTCGATGTCGTTCCCGCGGATCGGAATGCCCGTCCCCTCGACGTAGTCGACCTCCGGAATATCTTCTGTCGGGTCGGACATCAGGCGGTCACCTCCGCTTCCTCTAGGTCGCGAACGTCAGTCACTTCTCCGGTGATCGCCGCGGCGGCGACCATCCGCGGGTTCATCAGGACAGTTCTCCCGTCCTTCGAGCCCTGCCGCCCGACGAAGTTCCGGTTCGAAGAGGAGGCACACGCCTCGTCGCCCTCCAGCTGGTCCTCGTTCATGCCGAGACACATCGAACAGCCCGCGTTGCGCCAGTCGAAGCCGGCCGCCTCGAAGACGTCTTTGAGGCCCTCCTCTTCGGCCTGCTTCTGGACGCGCTGACTGCCGGGGACGACCATCGCGCGGACGTCGTCGGCGACCTGGCGGCCCTCGACGATGCGGGCCGCGCGGCGCAGGTCTGGCAGTCGGGCGTTGGTACAGGAGCCCAGGAAGGCCACGTCGATGTCGTAGCCGTCCATGGTCTCACCCGGCTCGACGCGCATGTGCTTCTGGGCGCGTCGCGCGGTGTCCTGCTTGTCATCGGCCAGGTCCTCGGGCGCCGGGATCGGGTCGTGGATGCCGATGCCCTGGCCGGGCGTGGTGCCCCACGTGACGACCGGGTCCAGCTTCGTAGCGTCGATGTGGACCACGTCGTCGTACTCGGCGTCCTCGTCGCTCCGGATGGACTCCCAGTAGGGCGTGAGTTCGTCGAACTTCTCGGGATGCTCCTGGAAGTGGTCCGTCTGCTCCAGCCACTCGAAGGTGGTCTCGTCGGGGTTGACGTAGCCCGCGCGAGCGCCGCCCTCGATGGACATGTTGCAGATGGACATCCGCCCTTCCATGCCGAGGTCCTCGATGGCCTCGCCGGCGTACTCGTAGACGTAGCCGACGCCGCCTTCGGTGCCCAGGCGACGGATGATCTCCAGGATGATATCCTTTGCTTCGACACCCTCGCCGAGTTCGCCGTCGACCTGGATCTTACGGACTTTCTGTTTCTCCATCGCGATGGTCTGCGTGGCCAGCACGTCACGGATCTGGCTGGTCCCGATCCCGAACGCCAGCGCACCGAAGGCGCCGTGTGTCGACGTGTGGCTGTCTCCGCAGACGATAGTCCTGCCGGGCTGGGTGATGCCCTGCTCCGGCCCGACGACGTGGACGATACCCTGGTCGCCCGTCGTGGGGTCCAGGAACTCGATGCCCGCGTCGCGGACGTTCTCCTCGAGTTCGGCCATCATGTTCTCGGCGGCGTCGTCGGCGTATGGCCGCGACTGGTCGGCCGTCGGGACGATGTGGTCGACGGTCGCGAGCGTCAGGTCCGGTCGCGCGACCTCGATGTCGCGTTCGCGGAGCATGCCGAACGCCTGCGGGCTCGTGACCTCGTGGATGAGGTGGAGCCCGACGAACAGCTGGTCCTGTCCGTTGGGCAGCGTCGTGACTTTGTGTCGGTCCCAGACCTTGTCGTACAGTGTTCCCTGACTCATGCGAAGTACCTCCGGTACTGAGCATGTGGTCGATAGTCGCAGCCTGCGCAGCAACGCGAGCAGGAACGTCTATCGGAACTCATACCGTATCCGTCCGTTCGTCGGCCCCGCGCTCGAAGACGCGGTTCGCGTTGCCCGCGTCGTCGTCGGGGTGTTCGTGATCTACGTCTCGCATCGTCTGTTCCTCGGCGTCGCGCTCGTCGTCTGCCGTCGCGTCCGCGGCGTCGGCCGACGGCTCCGCTTCGTTCCCGCCGTCGGCAGCGACTGCCGGGCCGCGTGCGAAGGCGCTGTCCTGCCCGAAGGTCTTCCCCGTGTGGGGGTTGGTGTGGCTGAACTCGCTCATCGTCGCGCGCGGCGCCGACTCGTCGACCGTCGCGGTTCGCGTCTCGTTCGTCGGTTCGTCCGGTCCGTCGTCGTGTCCTGTCATGGTCACTCGTCGGTCTCTTCCCACGCGAACAGCTCGCGCAGGCGGGCGCCGACCTCCTCGATCTGGTGGTCCGATTCGGCCGCCCGGTACTGCTTGTAGGCCGGGCGACCGGCCTGGTTCTCGTTTATCCACTCGCGGGCGAACTCGCCCGTCTGCACGCCTTCCAGAATGTCGTCCATCCCGTCGCGGTCGATAACCGACTCGCCGCGGGTGAGACCGCCGTACTCCGCGGTATCAGAAACGGAGTTCCACATCCCCATGTGGCCGCCCTCGTACATCAGGTCGACGATGAGCTTGAGCTCGTTGAGACACTCGAAGTAAGCCATCTCGGGCGCGTAGCCCGCGTCGACCAGCGTCTCGAAGCCGGCCTCGACCAGCTCGGTCACGCCGCCACAGAGGACGGCCTGCTCGCCGAACAGGTCGGTCTCGACCTCCTCCTGGAACGTCGTCTCGATGACGCCTGCACGGGCACAACCGATGGCCTGCGCGTAGGCCAGCGCCTCGGCTTTCGCCTCGCCGGTTGCGTCCTGCTCGATGGCGATCAAGCCGGGAGTCCCCTCGCCGCGCTTGTAGGTTCGGCGGACGAGGTGGCCCGGGCTCTTGGGAGCGACCATCGTCACGTCGACGCCCGCGGGCGCCTCGATCTGACCGTAGTGGACGTTGAAACCGTGGGCGAACTGCAGCGTGTCGCCCTCGTCGAGGCCCTCCTTGACGGCCTCGAAGACGGCCGGCTGGACGGTGTCCGGGACGAGCATCACGGTGATGTCCGCCTCGGCGACGGCGTTGTCGGGTGCAGCCACCCGCAGACCGTCGGCCTCGGCCTCGGTGCGGGAGGCAGAGCCCTCGCGGAGGCCGACGACCACGTCGATCCCGCTGTCGGCCAGGTTCTGGGCCTGCGCGTGGCCTTGGCTGCCGTAGCCGAGGACGGCCACGGTCTTGTCCGCGATGTTCGCACGGTCGGCGTCCGAATCGTCGTATACCGGTGTGGTGAAGGCGTCGTCGTCAGTCATCTGTTGCTGTCTCTCCCGTGCTCGCCGCGGGGGTTTCAGTCTGCCGTTCCGCCGTGCGCGCCCGGTCGTCCCGGAGCGTCTCCGCCTTGCGCTCGACCGCCGCTGCGCCGGTGCGGACGACCTCCTTCACGTCGAACTGGTCGAACGCCTCGACGGCTGCGTCTATCTTCTGCTCGCTGCCGGTCAGTTCGACCGTGATCGCGTCGGGCGAGGCGTCGACGACCTTGCCGTCGTACATCTCCGCGACCGCGTGGACGTCGTCGGGCTTGTCGCCGCTGACCTTGATCAGGATAAGCTCTCGCTGGACCGCTCGCGGGTCCAGCTCCTCGACGGAGATGACCGGCACGAGCTTCCGGAGCTGTTTCTTGGCCTGGTCGACGCCGGGCTCGGGCTCCTCGATGACGATCGTCATTCGCGCCACCTCGTCGTCGTCGGTCGCGCCGACGGTCAGGCTCTCGATGTTGAACTGCCGCCGGCTGAACAGGCCGGACACCTCGGCGAGGACGCCCGGCTCGTGTTTCACGAGCGTCGACAGCACTGCCTTGCGCGGCTGATGCGTGGCTTCGGCTTCGGGGTCGATGCGAATACCCTGCGAGTTTCGTCGGCCCGCCGGACGCATCCGGTCGTCCGGGTGCGGGCCCTCCATGCCCTGGGTCATCCTCGGATCACCTCTGTTGCGTGGTCGGTCGTCATCTCAGATATCCTCCAGCTGGTCGTCGTTCAGTGCGAACAGGCCGTTGTCCCCGCCGCTGGGGACCATCGGGTAGACGTTCTCGGCCGGGTCGATGATCGCGTCGATGACTGCCGGCCCGTCGTAGCTGCGGGCCTTCTCGATGACATCGTCGACGTCGTCGTAGTCCTCCAGTCGGAAGCCCCGAGCGCCGAAGGCTTCGGCGAGCATGTCGAACTGCGGGATCCACGGGTACTCCGAGGCCATCCGCCGCCCCTCGTAGAACCCGTCCTGCCACTGGCGGACCATCCCGACCGCCTCGTTGTTCAGGATGACGTACGTGACGTCCAGGTCCTCCCGGACCGCAACCGAGAGCTCCTGGACGGTCATCAGGAAGGACCCGTCGCCGTCGAAGCAGACGACCTCCTGGTCCGGTGCGGCGAGTTTCGCGCCGATGGCGGAGGGAACGCCGTACCCCATCGTTCCCAGGCCGTGGCTGGAGACCCAGGTGCGGGGCTCGGTGTACGTCCAGTACTGGGAGGCCCACATCTGATGTTGGCCGACGCCCGTCGAGACGATGGCGTCGTCGTCGGCGAGTTCCGAGAACCGCTCGACGACGTACTGGGGCTTCAGGGGTTCGTCGTCGGGCGTGTCGTAGGACATCGCGTACTCCTCTTTCCAGGTCTGGCAGTTCTCGCGCCACGCCTCGTAGGACTCGGGCGACGCGTCGGCCGCGTCGTAGGCCGACTCCATCGCGTCGTCGAGCTGGCGCAGGACCTGTTTCGCGTCCCCGATCAGTGGGTGGTCCGCCTCGATGTTCTTGCTGATCTCGGCGGGGTCGATGTCGACGTGGATGACCTCGGCGTCGGGCGCGAACGTCTCCACGTCGCCGGTCAGGCGGTCGTCGAAGCGCGTCCCGACCGCCAGCAGGCAGTCCGTGTTCGTGATCGCCATGTTGGCGTAGCCGGTGCCGTGCATACCGGCCCACTCCAGACAGAGCTCGTGGTCTTCCGGGAACGAGCCGATGCCCGGCATCGTCGTGACGACCGGGACCCCGTACTCTTTCGCGAACCCGCGGAGTTCGTCGCTCGCGTCTGCCTTGATCACGCCGCCGCCCGAGAGGATCACGGGACGCTCGGCTTCGGCGAGGACGCGGGCCGCGTCCGCGACAGCATCGTCGTCGGCCGTCGTCGGCGGGTTGTACGTATCTGGCTTCTCGGGGGTGATCGCCTGCACGTCCGTCTCGCCTTTCGTCACGTCCTTGGGCAGGTCCACGAGCGTCGGACCCTGGCGGCCCTCGTCGGCGAGCGCGAACGCCTCGCCCACGTCCGAGCCGATGGTGTCGGCGTCGTCGGCGAAGTAGCTGTGTTTGGTGATCGGCTGGGTGACGCCGACGGTGTCGGTCTCCTGGAAGGCGTCGTTGCCGACCATGTCGGTCGCGACCTGGCCGGTCAGCGCGATCATCGGGTCCGAGTCCATCGACGCGTCGGCGATGCCGGTCACGAGATTGGTCGCGCCCGGTCCCGAGGTGGCCAGGCAGACGCCCGGATCCCCGGAGACGATGCCGTAGGCGTCGGCGGCGTGAGCCGCGCCCTGCTCGTGGGCCATCGTGACGTGGGTCAGCTCCTCGGAGTCGTACAGCGCGTCGTAGACGGGCATGATCGCCCCGCCCTGCACGCCGAAGAGCATGTCTGCTCCAGCGGCTTCGAGAGCGGCCACGACCGCTTCGGCACCGGTCGTCACCGGTCCGTCCGTCGTTCGTTCTTCGGCCGTCTCGTCTCGTGTGGCCGCCTGGTCGGCTGTTTCGCCCGGCGTTTCCGCCGGCGGCTGTCCGTCAGTCTCTGTCTCGCCGTCCTCCGACGGTGAGATCGGTGTTTGTTCGCTCATGGCTGATGTCCTGTCGTCTCCAGCACGGGACGTCGGTGTCGGGTCCCGTCCGCGATATATCGGTGCGTCCGTCGAGAATGGGGGATTGTGGGGCCTACACGGCCCGTACAATACGGACGCGAACGCCGCTGCTCGGCCGGGGTTCGAATCCGGACGCGACAGCGGGTGTCATCGTAGTAGCAAACTGGACACGCCCGATAATAAGGTTTCTGTGTCGCGGTCGCGCCGGTCGGCCGACTCGCCGTGGGTGCCGTCGGAGACGTCCAGACGCTCGTCGCCACACCGCTGTCTACCCGTCGCTGACGGGGCGGCTGGAACGTGGAGGTCCGCATGGGCCTACGCCCGTACCTCCTCTTCCTCGTCGACCTGGTGGTCGACGCCGACGTCCTCGGCGAACTCCTCCAGGACGTCCATCGTGACGCGGTTTTTCTCCGCGCCGAACTCCTTGACGCGCCGGGTGATCGCGTGGACCTCCTCGTCGGTGGGCGCGTAGCCCGCATCGACGAGGCGCTCACGAACCGAGTGCTGGCCGGTGTGCTTGCCGAGCACCAGTTCGCGCTCGGCCCCGACCATCTCCGGCGTCATCACGCCGGGTTCGAACGTGTCGGAGTTCTCGATGACGCCGGCCGCGTGGATCCCGCTTTCGTGGGAGAAGGCGTTGCGGCCGACGATCGGCTTGTTCGCGGGGACGGGAATGTCGCTTTTCCCCTCGATGATCCGCGAGATTTCGGTGATCCGCGTCGTGTCGACGCCGGTGTCGACGTTGTACAGGGACTCCAGGGCCATCACGACCTCTTCGTAGGCCGCGTTGCCCGCGCGCTCGCCGATGCCGTTGACCGACACCTGCGCCTGTGCGGCGCCCGCCTCGTAGCCCGAGAGGGCGTTGGCGGTGGCGACGCCGAAGTCGTCGTGCGTGTGGACGTCGACCTGCGCGTCGGTGCGGTCGACGACCTTCGCGATCATCTCGCGGAAGCGCGTCGGCGTCGCGACGCCGACCGTGTCCGGGATGTTGATCCAGTCGACGTCGGCCTCGGTGACCGCGTCGACGACCTCCATCAGGAACGCCTCGTCGGTCCGCGTGGCGTCCATCGGGGAGAACATGCAGTCGGCACCGGCCTCCTTGACGCGTTCGACCGACTCGACGGCCCGCTCGACGGCCTGCTGCCGCGTGGCGTGCATCGAGTCTTCCAGCTGTACGTCGCTCGTCGAGACGAACACGTGGACCAGCTCCACACCGGAGTCCAGCGCCGCCTCGACGTCTTTCTCGACGACCCGTGCCAGTCCGCAGGTCGTCGTCCGAGTGGCGTTCGCGATGTCGCGAACGGCCTCGAATTCCGCGTCGGAGTTGACCGGGAACCCCGCCTCGATGACGTGGGTTCCCATGTCGTCCAGCACGGCCGCTATCTCGCGTTTGTCTTCGTACGAGAAGCTCGTGCGTGGTGACTGCTCTCCGTCGCGGAGCGTGGTATCGAAAATGCGTGCCTCGTTGATCTCAGAGGTACTATTCAGAGTACCCTGGAAGAACTCGATCCGCCGGGGATTCCGACGTGCCCTCAGTATTGGACATGGGTACCTGTACGGTGGTCGCTCTCCGTATATAAACTCTCCGCTCGTGTCAGTGGCGTGTGACTGCCTGCCGTGCGACAGGATGGCACGACTGGGTGCCGGGCAGCAGTTCACGACCTCCCCGTGGACCGCTCACGGTTCGCTCGGGTGGCGGTATCGGTCGGTGTCACGTGTGGCGAGTCCGAAGACCACAGCCCACTCCAGCAACCGCTCGGTCCGCTCGCGCCACTCCCGCTCCCAGTCGGCGTGGCGCTCGCGTTCCCATCGCGGGACGTGTTCGCGGAGTCGGTCGAACGCCTCGTCGACAGTCAGCGACCCCGCCGCGCGGACCGAACCAAGCAGTTCGCTCGCACCGAAGACGCGCCGCTCGAAGGCGTCGGCCAGCGCCGTCTGTTCCGGATCGGCGCGCTCGCGCTCGTAGCCGCGCGGCGTCTCGGCCACGAGTTCGAGCGCTTCGAGGAAGGTCAGGTACTCGCGGGCTGCGTCGCGGGAAGACACGTCTGTGCGATCCACCAGCCGCGCACAGCAGTCGTCGACGGTCTCGGGAACGAGCGGGACCGCCCGCTGGGCGTCTGCGAGGAAGTCGAGGTCGCGGGGTTCGGGAGCGACTTTGTAGCGCATCGGTCCGTATCTCGGCCTGTCTGGGGGCGTTCAGAGCCCGAAGCTCTCGACGAGCAGGTCCTCGTTCACGTCACCGACGACGTGCGTGTCGCCACCGACCACGTCTACTGTCACCTGCGCGGGCGCGAACACCGACTCGTCGACTTCGTAGAAGTCCCAGTCGGCGTCGCCGAAGATGTCGGCGAAAGGCCGGCCGTACTCGTCGGTGGCCGTCGAGGGCACGTCGTCGAACCGGTCGAAGGGTTCGTCGACAACCACGTGGGCTTGCCCGCCGTACGCCAGCGCGTCGTTGGTGCGCGCGATGGCGGTTTCCTCGTCGTCGGCGACCGGCGCGACAGGGGCTGAACCGGCGACCGAGCGGATGTCGAGCGGGTCGTAGCCGAGTTCCGAGAGCCGGAAGGCCGCGAGTTCGGCCGTCCGTGCTGCCATCGCGGTGCTCCCGGTCGTGCTCGCCGCCGAGAACGCTGGGAGGAAGACGCCGCTCTCGGCTACCTCGGCCAGTTCGGCGACGTGTTCGACGACGCTCTCGTCCGGGAGCTGGTCGCTCTCGACGGCCAGCACGGCGAACTCGAAGTCGTCCCGGTAGCCGATACGCTGGAACTCCTCCTCGCGCGCGACGAGCGCGCGACCCGGGCCACTACCGAGTCCATCGAAGCCGTCCGTCTCGACTTCCCAGCCGGCCTTCTGCGAGCACAGCAGCGAGAGCGCGGGCTGGTCGGTCGCCAGTTCGACGTGTGTCAGCGGCGCGCCGCCGACCTCGTCCATGCGGGTCTGTACCGTGGCGAGGCCGGCTGTCTGGATCTCGGTGAGCATCAACCCGGCCTCGATTCCCCCGGGCGCTTCGACGCCGAAGTCGATGACCAGCGCCTCGCTGTCGAGCTGGTGGACGGCGACGTTCAGCTCGTCGGCGAAGTCGATCGCCTCGTCGACGAGTTCCGTCGCAGTCCGATTGAGACTGTCCATGTCCCCGGTTGGTCCCCCCTCGGCCTTACCTTCTCGGGTCTCTCTCGTCGAATCAGACCAGCGACGGCGTCACTCCCGCTCGCTGCTCGCTTCACGGCCGAGGTGCGCCTCAACCGCGTCGACCTTGTCGCTGGCCGCCTGCTCGACGGTGCGCTTGTCGTCGACTTTCAGGAACGTGCTCACGCGGTCGGCGTCGACGGCTTCGTGGGCCGCGGCCGCCGCGGCGAACAGTTCGGCGCTGTCGTCGGCCTCGATGATCGTTCCCATCGGCGTCGTCTCGTAGGCCACCTCGAACTCGTCGAGCGCGGCTACGGCCTTCGCGACCTCTTCGGACATGCTCCCCTCGATGACCGGCGCGACGCTGAGGAATCCGATGACTGTCATCAGTGCGCGTAGGCGCGGCGGGAAGAAAGGTCCTGGGTCGGCGAGTCCGGGGCGACGTGGCAAACGCGTCAGTCAATTCCTGGGTCGGCGAGTCCGGGGCGACGTGGGAAGGGCGTCAGTCGAGGGTGATATCGGTCCGCTCGGCGTCTTCGATCCGGCGGTTGTGGAGCGCGTGACCGGTCGGGGCGTCGAAGACGTGGATCGCGTCTTCGGGGATGTGCGCAACGACGGTTTCGCCCTCGGTGATACGGCGCATCCCGCTCGTCGTCGCGACGAGCGGTTCGGCGGTTCCCTCGAACTGGAGGTAGACCGTGTTCTCGTTGCCCATCGGTTCGACCACGTCGACGACGGTCTCGTAACCGTGTTCGCCGCCGGTCTCCCCGCGTATAGCGACGGCCTCGGGTCGAACGCCGAGTACCACGTCCGTCGCGTCGCCCAGCGAACCGCGGACGGCCTCCCCCAGTGGGTACGTGAACTCGTCCGAGACCAGCGCGGCGCCGTCGACGCGCATGTCCAAGAAGTTCATCGACGGTTCGCCGATGAAGCCGGCGACGAACCGGTTCGCGGGCGCGTGGTAACACTCGAGCGGCGTCGCGATCTGCTGGAGTTCGCCGCCGTCGAGGATCGCGATCCGGTCGCCCATCGTCATCGCCTCGGTCTGGTCGTGGGTGACGTACATCGTCGTGACGTCGAGGTCCTCCTGCAGGCGCTGGAGTTCCGTCCGCATCTGCGAGCGGAGTTTGGCGTCGAGGTTGCTCAGCGGCTCGTCCATCAGAAACACCTCGGGGTCCCGGACGATGGCCCGGCCAAGCGCGACGCGCTGTTGCTGGCCGCCCGAGAGTTCGGTCGGCTTCCGGTCCAGCAGGTCACCGATACCCATCATCGTCGCCACGTCCTCGACCCGCTCGCTGATCTCCGCGTCGGGCATGTCCGTCGACTCCTCGAGCCCGAAGGACATGTTGCCGCGAACGCTCATGTGCGGGTACAGCGCGTACGACTGGAACACCATCGCGATGTCGCGGTTCTGGGGCTTTTCGTCGTTTATGACGCGGTCGCCTAACCGGATCTCGCCGCGGGTGACGGTCTCCAGCCCCGCGACCATTCGCAGCGTCGTGGACTTGCCACAGCCCGAGGGGCCGACGACGACGAGGAACTCACCGTCCCCGATCTCGAGGGAGATGTCGTCGACCGCGACGACCTCGTCGGTACCGTCCTGGAACACTTTGGTCAGGTGGTCGAGTGCGAGTCCTGTCATGATGGGTCCTCCGAGTGGTTGCGCGGCCGGTCGGTTCCGGCCGCGCCGGCGAACGTAGCAGCTAGCAGTTCCGTCCCCGGATCAGGAGCACGGGTCACGATGCCACCCCCTCCGCGAACTCCTCGCCGAACATGACGTAGACCGCGAGCGTCGGGAGCGCCGCGATGAACGCACCAGCCATCCGCAGGGGGAAGTCGGCTCCTTCGAGCGACTGGCCGAGTCCCGCGAGGATCAGCGTCACCGGTGCCGCCTCGCTGGATTCCGAGGAGACGAGGATGAGCGCGAACAGCAGGTCGTTCCAGATCTGGGTGAACTGGTAGATCAACACCACGGCGAACATCGGCGTCGAGAGCGGCAGGATGATCCGTCGGTAGACTCGCCGCAGCGAGGCGCCGTCGAGACGGGCTGACTCGACCATCTCGATGCTCATGTTCTTGTAGTACGACCGGAACAGGACGGTGCAGATCGGGATCCCGTACGCGATGTGGGTCACCGAGAGCTCCACGAGCCCCGCGTAGTCGTTGTCGATGCCGATCACCCAGAGAACGGCGAGCCAGTCTTCGAGGGGTGCGTAGGTGGACCAGAACCGCGAGAGCGGGACCAGCACGGCCTGGTACGGGATGAAGATGCCCGCGACGAACAGCGCGAGTAGGAGCGCCTTGTAGCGCTCTTTCCAGCGGGCCTGGGTTATCCCGTAGGCGGTGAGACTTCCGGCGAACGCGGAGAGCACCGTCGCCGGAATCGAGTACAGCGCGCTGTTGACCATGCCGCGAGCGAGCCTGTCGAACGCCTGTTCCCACTTCTCGAGGGTGAAGTACTCCGGCGGCGGCGGGAGGTACGGGAGCGTCTCGCTCACACCCGTGGGATTGGTCTTGACTGACGTGACCAGTCCCGTCTCGATGGGGACCAGGAACACGCCCATGATCGCGAGCAGGGCGCCGTAAAGCACAACTCGCGAGGCCGACACCGACCACCAGCGCGAACGCGACGCTGGGTCGGCCGACTCCTGCTCGCTCTCGGCGGACGGCTCGGAGGCAGTCGCGTCGCTCACAGGTTCCCCCTCCGGTACTGGTAGATGAGATACGGACCGATGATCGACAGCGCCATCGCGAACAGGATCATCGCGATCGCGGAGCCGTAGGCCCAGCGGGGCGTCCCGCTGTACACTTCCCTGACCATCTTCGTCGCGAGGATGTCCGCCCCGTTGGGCGGCCGATACCCCGAGACGAGCGAGAACAGGAAGTCGAAGGCTTTGAGCGCGAACACCATCAGGACGACGGCGGCGCTGATCGTCGCGCCCTTGAGCTGTGGGATGATGACCCGCCAGTACATCTTCAAGGTCGACGCGCCGTCGACTTTGGCGGCCTCGTAGTGTTCCTGCGGGATCGCCCGGAGCCCCGCGAGGTAGACGACCATTGCGTACCCGGAAAACTGCCACATGAGCGCGAGAATGACCGCCCAGAGGACGACCTGCGGGTCCCCGATCCAGTTGACGCGGTCGAGACCGACGAGGACGACCGCCTGGTTGAGAAGGCCGTCTTCGAAGTTGAACAGCCACAGCCAGAACTGCGCGGTCACGACGAACGAGAGGCTCATCGGCAGCAAGTAGATCGTCCGGAACGTGTTCTCGAAGCGGATGTTCCGGTCGACGAGGATCGCGAGGCCGAGCCCGACACCGAGGGTGAGCACGGTGAACGCGAGCAGGAGGACGACCGTGTTCTGTGCGGCGTCGAGGAACCCCGAGTCGTTGAAGGCTCGGGTGTACATCTCGAAGTCCAGCGAGGAGTAACTGACGTCCCGGAATCCCTCGTAGTCAGTCAGCGAGATGACGAAGTTCCAGATTATCGCACCGTAGACGAACAGCCCCATCAGGAGAAAGGCCGGCAGCCAGAACGGGAGCGATTCCACGAAATCGTCGCCGAACCTGTCGTCGAGCGCCCCGCTCAGGCGACCGCCAGACGACTCTCGCTTCCTCTGTACCGTCCCGCCGTCGGTCCGAGCGGAACCGGGGTCGGTCGCGTCTCCGTCCGCTCCATCCTCAGAGGGTGAGTCGCTCTCACCCTCGCCTCGGTCGGGTCCTTGGCCGCGTCTGCGAAACGGTCCGGGCATCCTGTCGGACTCTCAGTTCGACACGGCGTTGATGAAGCCGTTCGCGGCCCGGCTCGCGTTGAACGGGCCGGAGAACCGTCCCGAGATCACGTCCTCCATCGACGTCCGGACGTCGGCATCGACGCCGAGGCCGTGATAGAGATTCCGTGGTCGCGCCTCCGCGTTGGCGAAGTCTTCCTGGACGTCCTGCAGGTACGGTCCGAACGCGCTCATGTCGACGTCGGTTCGGGTCGGGATCGACCCCTTGTACTGGTTGAAGGCGATCTGCGCGTCCGTCCCCCCGATGAACCCGAGGAAGTCCTTCGTTTTGCTCTCCGTCGGATTGTCCGACGGGTAGAGAAACGAGTCGAAGTGCAGTTCGTAGATCCCCTCGGTACCGGGGAACGACGTGGCACCCCACTCCTCCTCGTACGCGAAGTCGTCGGCGTTTCTGAAGGCGCCGGCGGCCCAGTTGCCCTGGTGGATGAACGCGGCGTCACCGCTGATTATCTTCTGGTTCGACCCGGTCAGGTCGATCGTCGACGCGTCGTCGCTGATGTAGTTCTCCATGACCGTCTTCATCGACTGGAACGTAGTGGTCACCGCGTCCTCGTCGGGGTTCCCGTCGATGAAGTCGTTGTACGCCGACACGCCGTGCTGGCCGATCATCATCGTCCCGAACAGCTGGACCGTCGCCCACGGCCCGCTGAGCAGGTGCGTGAACGGGACCGCGTCGGTCTCCGATGCGATCGTCTCAAGCGCCTCGACCAGCGACGCCACGCTGTTGATCCCCGAAGGGTCGACGCCGGCGCTCTCGACCACTTCGATGTTGTAAAACAGGTTGTTCAGGCGGTGAGAGCCCAGCGGGACTGCGTGAAAGTTGCCGTTGGTCTGATGTAACTCGACTGCCTCGTCGACGTGGACGTCCGCGAAGTCGTTGTCCTCCCAGACGTCGTCGACGTTCCCGAGCGCCCCCGAGTACTTCTGGAGGTTCTTCCCCGGCCAGTTCGCGAAGGAACTCGGCGGGTCGTCGTCACCGAGGCGGTTCGTCACAACCGCGTCCAGGTTCGTGTTCCCGCCGCCGCCGATCGCCTCGAAGTTCGCGTCCATGTCCGGGAACTCCTCGTCGAAGGCGTTGACGAGGGCTTCCGCGGCACGTGCTCCGTCACCGCCAGTCCATCCGTGAAGTACCTCTAGCGGCGTTTCCTCATCACCGAAGAGCCCGGAACAGCCTGCCAGGCCGAGCGCCGCTGTGGTCCCGCCCGCCGCGACGAACCGTCGCCGCGTGAGTCGTCCGTCCGTATCCGGTATCACTGTTTTGTCACTCATTCCCTCGTTGTCAGGCGAGCACACGCATTACTATTCGTCGCTTACCACTACCCGTATCGACGACCTGCGAGCCAAACAACGGGATATGTTCTGATTACCGCCGTGGACAGTCTCGTGATCCCGACCGATCGGTGCACCTACATGTCGAGGTGCCGTCGCACGAACACGATGCGACCGGCACGGTTTGGCCCGTTCAGTTATCCGTTCGGTGGCGAGGGGCGCGAGCGGCCGCTTGTCACGTGCTGGGTCCTGGCTATGCTCGCCGCGCTAGCCCCGGTCACCGCGCCCGTGCTGGCGATTCCAGTCGTCGGCTACCTGGTCCGCGTTCTCGCTGCCAGCGCGGCGGGAGACGAGGCTCCGGTGATGGGAACCAACGTTCGGGAACTGCTCCAGCAGGGCGTCGCCGGGCTCGCCGTGGCTGTCGGGTACCTCATTGTCCCCGGCCTTGCCCTTCTCGTTACTGTCTACGGTGCCACCACGACCTCGGCGGGACTCGGGGTCGGACCCAGTCAGGGGGTCGCACTCTACGCGGGGTCGACCGTTGTCCTCTCGCTGTTTCTGCTCGCTGCCTATCTCGTACCGGCCGGAATCGCCGTCTACACCGAGTCAGAGTCACTCAGGACGGCGTTCGCCCTCTCGTCGGTGCGGTCCGTCGGCGGTCACGCGGCGTACTTTTCGCGATGGATGGCGGGAGCGGTGACGGTCTCACTGGCCAGTGCCGTCGCCAGCGTCTCGCTCCAGATCCATCGCGTCGGCCCAGTGGTGGCCTCGTTGGTCGTCGTCTACACCGCCGCGGTGGCCTGTCACGTCTGGGGCCGCGGCGTCGCGCTCTCGCGGGAGCGTTGACGCACCAGCCTCAGGCGGACAGTTCGGACACGTCGAAGACTGGCTTCGCCGTCTCGCCGCCGAGAAAGGCCTCGAAGGCTTCGTCGGCATCCAGCAGTGAGTAGCGGTCGTCGACGAACGTCGCCGAGTCCACGTCGCCCGAGGCGATGAGTCGCAGCGCGCGCTCGAAGTCGTCGTAGGTCGAGGCGTAGGAACACTGGAGGTCGATCTCGGCGCGCACGAGCGGCGAGTACTCCATGGTCGTCTCGCCGGTCTGGCCGACGAGGACGATCTGTCCACCTTTCCGGACCTGTTCGACGGCGGTCGGCAAGCCCGAGGGGTGGCCCGTCGTGTCGAAAACCACGTCGAAGCCGACGCCGCCGGTCAGGGCGTCACGGCGCGCGTCGAGGTCGTCCTCGGCGACGTTGACCGTCTCGAAACCCAGGTCCTCGGCCAGCGGAAGCCGATAGTCCGCGTCGCTGCCGACGCCGGAGACGACGACCTCGCCGCCCTGCGAGTCGGCGACCTGGGCGGTCAGCAGCCCGATCGGGCCGGGGCCTTCGACGAGCACACGGTCGCCGGCGCCGACGCGAGAGTTACGGATGACCGCGCGTGCGCCGATGCTCGTCGGTTCGACCGTGGCGGCGTGTTCGGGCGCGACATCGTCGGGCACAGGGTGCAGGGCGCGTTCGGGAACGGTGACGAACCGCTCGTATGCGCCATCGTGGTCGACGCCCGTGATCACGGCGTCCTGACAGACGTTACCCTCGCCGATCTTGCACTGATAACACTCACCGCAGCCACGGATGGGTCGCTCGACGACGCGCTCGCCGACCGAGAACGCCGACACGTCGGCACCCGCCTCGACGATCCGGCCGGTGTACTCGTGACCGATGACGGTCGGCAGGTCCATCCGTTCGAAAGCGGATTCAAACTCGTAGATGCCGGCGTCGCTGCCGCAGAGGCCGGCGTAGTCCACTTCGACGAGCGCTTCGTCCGGTTCGATCTCTGGTCGGTCGCGCTCGACGAGCTCCATCGCACCCCTGGTCCGTTCGGTTTTCGCGAGTCCGCGCATGCGCCACTCTGCCACCGCGGTCTGTATAAGTTCCAGTGGTCCGCTCCGGGTCGCGTCGATTAGAGGATGAGACGTTCGATTTCTACGTGTACCTGTCCGAAGCCGACCGCACCGGCGAGGGTAGCGCGTAGCTAGACGCGTCGTTTGTGGAGCGCCAGCGGGCTCCCCAGCGGCCGATTCAACTGACCAGCGGGTCTCACCTGGGGTGTGTCAGTATCTGCCGAAGCTCTCCACGAACGCGGTGAAACAGTTATCGGTTCAGTGGGACTGTCGCCGGTTGTGTGAGAATCACCGAGAGGATTGCGGTTTCGACCCGGAAACATCGACAGTGAGTACCGGCACGGGAGAGAGCCTGACGACTTTCTGGGACGTGCTGCCGAGGATATTCTTCTCGTATTCGCCCGCCTGTGTTCCCATCGTGACCAGGTCGATGCCAGCGTCTTCGACGTAGGACACGATGATTTCTGGTGGTGACCCTCGCAAGATAGCCGTCGAGACCTCGATTCCTTCCTGTTCCAGAGTTCTCCGGACCTTCGAGACGGCTTCTTCTCCTTCGGCTTTCAACTTCTCCAAAAACTCGCCTTCCATTTCGTCGTCGATGGTCAGAAAGGCCCGGTCGTCGACCACGTAGAGGGCGTGGACAGTGACGTCCCGTCCTTCAGCGATGTCGATCGTATGTTCTAGCACCTGTTCAACCGACGTACTACCATCCGTCGGAACGAGAATATCACTGTACATCATCCGCAGCTATTCAGTTAACACATACATGGTTTTTGATTCTGACACTCTCGTGTTGCACGCCAGCCAGTCGCAATATCAGCAGCCTGTCTGTCCTTTCACCAGAGTGGGCAAGAACCTGTGTCGATTCGATCGTTCCGTTCCCCCCACTCGAACCTGGAGACTGAGTAAGCACCCGCTGGATCGCCATCACCAGCGATTGCAAGCGGGAAACGGAGTCACCCCGTTTCGTCGACTACATCGTGTCGGTCACAAATCTCCGAGTGCATCCACTCGCTCACGATAGCGAGCGCACGCTACGCGGAGCTCGCTGGAATGTTCGCGAGAGAAGTGCGACGGGCGAGATTTGAACCTCGTCCAGACGTGCTCGCTCCCGACGGTAGCTGCGCGCGACTGGTCTGGTTCAAATTTCGGACCGCAGCCACTCGCTCACGATAGCGAGCGCACGCTACGCGGAGCACGCTGGAATGTTCGCGAGAGAAGTGCGACGGGCGAGATTTGAACTCGCGTTAGGACCGTGGCAGGGTCCTGTGATACCACTACACTACCGTCGCCTGTTACAGTTCACACTGGCGAGGGAGAGGAATAAAAGCGTTCCGAACTGGGTCCGGGTCGGGGGTGGCTTCGTCCGCCGTACCCGTGCCTGCTGACAAATTCCGTCGGCGCCTTCGGTGGTGATTGTCAGCGTGACCGCGACAGGACTTGCCCGCTGGCAACTCGATCACGTCCGCGCGGCTGGACTCCCTGCGGACGGCGCCGTCGTCGTTTACACGGCCTCTGTCACGACACTCGAACCCGACGGCTCGCTCGCGGACCTGGTCTGCTCGTCGTGCGGCGGTGACCCCGTGGCCGGCCGCTGGCGAGTCCTCCGGTCGGCAGCCGGCCGTCGGACGGCGCCGCTGGCGATGGGCACACGGCGTTTCGAAGCCGGCAAGATATGTGCGGGTCCATCGCCGAGTGCCGATCGGATCTGAGCCACGTGATCGCGTCACACACCGAATACAGGGGCCGTCCGCGGGTCCGGTCTGTGACGGCGACCCATGTGAACGGTTCTCTCCACGCGCGCGAAACGCGCTTTTTTTAAGGGTGGGCTGGGGATGTACCGGCACAGTCTAGTGGCGCGACGTGGAAGCGTCACGGCATGACGACCAGCGTGCTCGTGCCGGCGTCCCTCACGCGGGAAGCCGAAGACAAACGCGAGGCGACTCGCAAGATAGGTTACGTGGCCCGTGCGGCCGCGGTCTTCCGCGTGGACCGGTTGACGGTCTTTCCCGACCCTGACGGGGTCGAGAAATGGGGTTCCGGGTTCGTCGAAACGGTGCTGCGGTACGCCGCCACACCCCCCTACCTCCGAAAGGAGGCATGGGACAGGCGGGACGAACTAGAGTACGCGGGCGTTTTGCCGGCGCTCCGCGTCCGCTCATGGACCGGCTCCGGTTCGGACGAATCGGGGTCGTTAAGACAGGGAATCGTGACCACGGTCGGAGCTGATGGACGCGTTCGGGTCAATTGCGGCCTGCAACACCCGATCTCGCTGCCGGTCCCGTCTGCTATGACGGTCCGGGAGGGGGAACGTGTCTCCGTCAGAGTCTCTTCGCGAGAACCGGTCCGGGCGAAGCTCGTCGACGAGCCCCTCACGGGGTTCGCCGTCGATCGCGCGGACCTCGACGCGGCGCTCGCGCGGTCGGACGCTGGCCTCACCATCGCGGCCTCTCGCTACGGCGAGGAGCTGACCGTCACGACGCTCGACCAGCTGGTCGGGCGTGTCCGTGACGGCGGTGAGACCGGACCCGACGCGCAGGCGGCGGCCGCCGACGCGGCGACCGCCGACGAGACGGACCCAGACGGTGCCGAGGGCGACCTCACAGTGGCCTTCGGCGCCCCGGAGCGGGGACTGCCCGCGATACTGGGGATCGACCGCCCCGAACGCGGAGAGACGGGCGACGACCGGTTCGACCTGTGGCTGAACACGGTTCCGGACCAGGGGAGCGAGGTCGTGCGAACGGAAGAAGCGGTGTTCGCCACCCTCGCACCCCTCAGGCTCACGGAGTAAACGATGCCAGACACAAACAGACCACGCAAAGGCTCGCTGGGCTTCGGCCCGCGCACGCGAGCGGTCAGCGAGACGCCGCGGTTCAACAGCTGGCCGGACGACGATGGCCAGCCGGGCCTCCAGGGGTTCGCCGGGTACAAGGCCGGCATGACCCACGTCGCGCTCATCAACGACGAGCCCGACTCCCCGCGCGAGGGGATGGAGGAGACCGTGCCGGTGACCGTCGTCGAGACGCCGCCGATGCGCGCCGTCGCGCTGCGAGCTTACGAATCGACGCCGTACGGCCAGCGTCCGCTCACGGAGGTCTGGGGCGACGAGTTCCACGGGGAACTCGACCGCGCCCTCGACGTCCCGGACGAGCACGATGCTGACGCCGCAGAAGCAGAGATCAGAGACGCCCTCGACGCCGGCCGGATCGGCGACGTGCGTGCCATCACGCACACCGTCCCCGGCGCGGTCCCGGGCGTCCCGAAGAAGAAACCCGACGTCATGGAGACCCGGATCGGTGGCGGCTCCCTGGAGGAGCGCGTCGACTTCGGGCTCGAACTCGTCGCCGAGGGCGGCGAGCACGACATGAACGACGTCTTCCGCGCCGGCCAGTACGCCGACGTGGCGGGCGTCACGAAGGGCAAGGGCACCCAGGGCCCAGTCAAGCGCTGGGGCGTCCAGAAGCGGAAGGGCAAACACGCCCGCCAGGGCTGGCGCCGCCGCATCGGGAACCTCGGGCCGTGGAACCCCTCGCGGGTTCGCTCGACGGTCCCCCAGCAGGGCCAGACCGGCTACCACCAGCGGACGGAACTGAACAAGCGCCTGCTCGACATCGGGTCGGGCGACGAGCCGACGGTCGACGGCGGCTTCGTCAACTACGGCGAAGTCGACGGGCCGTACACGCTCGTCAAGGGCTCGGTGCCCGGCCCGGACCAGCGCGTCGTGCGCTTCCGCCCGGCAGTGCGCCCGAACGACCAGCCCCGTCTGGACCCCGAGATCCGCTACGTCTCGAACCAGTCCAACCAGGGCGGTCGCGGCCGCGCAGCGGCCACACAGGAGGACTAACGCATGGAAACGACAGTACACGACCTGGACGGCGACGAATCCGGAAGCGTCGAGCTCCCGGCCGTCTTCGATGAGACGCCCCGCCCGGACCTGGTCCAGCGGGCCGTCCTCGCCGCACAGGCAAACAGGAAGCAGGACTACGGCAGCGACGACCACGCGGGCCTGCGAACGCCCGCCGAGTCCTTCGGCAGCGGTCGCGGCATGGCCCACGTCCCCCGAGAGGGCGGCAAGGCACGCCGCGTGCCCCAGGCCGTCAGTGGCCGCCGGGCGCACCCGCCGAAAGCGGAGAAAGACCGCGGACTCGACCTCAACGACAAGGAGCGAAAGCTGGCGACGCGAGCGGCCATCGCGGCCACCGCGGACGCCGAAATCGTGGCCGACCGCGGTCACGAGTTCGACGACGACCTCGACCTGCCACTGGTGGTCTCTGACGCCTTCGAAGAGCTCCAGAAGACCCAGGCGGTCGTCGAGACGCTCGAATCGCTCGGCGTCAGCGCCGACATCGAACGCGCCGACGAGGCGACCGTTCGGGCCGGCCAGGGGACGACCCGCGGCCGGAAGTACAACCGGCCGAAGTCGATCCTCTTCGTCACGAGCGAGGAGCCCTCGCGGGCCGCTCGCAATCTCGCGGGCGCGGATGTCGCGACCGCGCGAGAAGTGAACACGGAGGACCTGGCGCCGGGCGCAGACCACGGCCGACTCACCGTCTGGACCGAGAGCGCGCTCGCGGAGGTGGCCGACCGATGACCGACATCGTCAAGCACCCGCACATGACCGAAAAGGCGATGGACGACCTGGACTTCCAGAACAAGCTCCAGTTCGTCGTCGCCACGGACGCGGCCAAACCGGAGATCGCCGACGCGGTCGGCGAACAGTTCGACGTGACCGTCGTCGACGTGAACACGATGGTCCGCCCGGACGGCACGAAGAAGGCCGTCGTGAAACTCTCCGAGGACGACGAAGCCGAAGACGTCGCCTCGCGGATCGGGGTGTTCTGACCATGGGACGACGAATTCAGGGACAACGACGCGGTCGCGGCACGCCCACGTTCCGGGCGCCGTCGCACCGCTACAAGGCGGAGCTGTCGCACCGGACGGTCGAAGACGGCGACGTCGTCGCCGGGACGGTCGTCGACATCGAGCACGACCCTGCCCGGTCGGCTCCGGTCGCGGCCATCGAGTTCGAGGACGGCGACCAGCGCCTCGTCCTCGCGCCCGAGGGCGTCGGCGTCGGCGAGGAGATCCAGGTCGGCGTCAGCGCCGAGATCGCGCCTGGGAACACGCTCCCGCTCGCGGAGATCCCCGAGGGGGTCCCCGTCTGTAACGTCGAGGCCAACCCCGGCGACGGCGGGAAGTTCGCCCGCGCCTCGGGCGTCAACGCGACGCTGGTCACCCACGACCGCAACGTGGCGGTCGTGCAACTGCCCAGCGGCGAGACGAAGCGGCTCGACCCCGAGTGTCGAGCGACGATCGGTGTCGTGGCCGGCGGTGGCCGCACGGAGAAACCGATGGTCAAGGCCGGCAACAAGCATCACAAGATGAAAGCCCGCGGCACGAAGTGGCCGAACGTTCGCGGTGTGGCGATGAACGCCGTGGACCACCCGTTCGGTGGTGGCGGTCGCCAGCACCCGGGCAAGCCCAAGTCGGTCTCCCGGAACGCCCCGCCGGGACGGAAGGTCGGGGACATTTCCTCGCGACGCACCGGTCGCGGTGGTAACGAATGAGTTCGGACTACCAGATCGGTCACGAAGGTGCGTTCACCTACCGTGGCCACACGTTAGAGGAGTTGCAGGAGATGTCGCTGGCGGAAGTCGCGGAACTGCTGCCCGCACGACAGCGGCGAAGTATCACGCGTGGCCTCTCGGTCGAGAAGCAGAAGCTGCTCGAGGAGGCGCGCGAGGCCGGCGAAGAAGAGACGGCCAACGACCCGATCCGGACGCATCTGCGCGACATGCCGATCGTCCCGGAGATGGTCGACGTCACGTTCGCCGTCTACACCGGACAGAGCTTCGAACGCGTCAAGGTCGAGCCCGAGATGATCGGTCACTACCTCGGCGAGTTCCAGCTCACACGAACGTCCGTCGAGCACGGCCAGGCCGGTATCGGGGCCACGCGCTCGTCCAAGTTCGTACCGCTCAAGTAATCATGGGAATCAGCTACTCAGTCGACGCCGACCCGGACACGACGGCGAAAGCGATGCTCCGGGAGCGGCAGATGAGCCACAAGCACAGCAAGGCCCTCGCCCGCGAGATCAAGGGCAAGACGGCCAGCGAGGCCGTCGACTACCTCGAGGCGGTCGTCGCCGAGGAGCAGTCGGTCCCGTTCCGACAGCACAACTCGGGCGTCGGTCACCGAAACGACATCGACGGGTGGGACGCGGGCCGCTACCCCGAGAAGGCCGCCGGTGGGTTCCTCGACCTGCTCGAGAACGCCATCGGCAACGCCGACGAACAGGGGTTCCAGGGCGAGGAGATGGAGATAATGCACGTCGCCGCCCACAAGGTCGGCGAGGCACAGGGACAGAAGCCCCGCGCGATGGGGCGAGCGAGTCCCTGGAACACCCCCCAGGTCGACGTCGAACTCGTTCTGGAGGAGGCCGAATAATGGCGGACGAGCAGCAGTTCATCGAGGACGGCCTCCAGCGGACCCAGATCGACGAGTTCTTCGCCGACGAACTGGGCCGCGCGGGCTACGGCGGCATGGAAGTCGCCAAGACCCCGATGGGCACCCAGATCGTCCTGAAAGCCGAGAAGCCCGGCATGGTCATCGGCAAGGGCGGGAAGAACATCCGCAAGATCACGACGGAACTCGAGGAGCGGTTCGACCTCGAGGACCCGCAGGTCGACGTCCAGGAAGTCGACGAGCCCGACCTCAACGCGAGCATCGTGGCCGACCGCCTGGCCAACGCCCTCGAGCGCGGCTGGTACTTCCGCAAGGCCGGGCACACGACGATCGACCGGATCATGGAGTCCGGCGCGCTCGGCGCCGAGATCGTCCTCTCCGGGAAGGTCACGGGCGCCCGATCGCGCGTGGAGAAGTTCAACCGCGGCTACATCAAGCACAACGGCGAACCCGCCGAGGAGATCGTCGACCACGGCGTCGCGACGGCAGTGATGAAACTCGGGACCATCGGGGTCCAGGTGAAGATCATCCCGCCGAACGCGGAGCTTCCCGACGACTTCGAGATCTACGAGGACGTCGAGGTCGAGGACTACGTCGCCGATGTCGACGGCGAGAGCGTCGAGGAACTCCTCGAGGGCGAATCCGAGGAGACCGAACCGGTCTCCGAACCTGACGTCGAGACGGGCACGAGTGACGAGCCCGATGTCGACGAGGACGTCGTCGAAGAGGAAGTCATCGAGGAAACAGAGGAGTTCGACGACGTCGAGGTGCCTGACGGCGACGACGTCGAGGATGACCTCGAAGACCTCGACGCGGCCGTCGAGGAGGAACTCGACGAGGACACCGAGGCGGAAGCCGAGGAACTGATGGACGAGATGGACGACGAGGCCGCCGACGAGGAGGGTGACGACGAATGACGATCCTCCACGTCGACGAGGTCCGCGACATGACGCCCGCAGAGCGCGAGGCGGAACTCGAGGACCTGGAGACCGAGCTGATGCAGGACAACGCGGTCAAGGCCGCTGGCGGTGCCCCGGAGAACCCCGGTCGGATCAAGGAGCTCCGGCGGACCATCGCGCGGATCAAGACGATTCAGCGGGAAGAGGGGGACATCGAATGACCTCCTCGACGAGCGGTGGCAACCGCGAGGCAGGCGGTCTGGAATGAGTCCAGTCACACCCGAGACGCTGCCGCGACACGAACTCGTCGGCCTGTCGGTCAGCGTGACCGGCGCCGACAACCCGGATCTGGTCGGTATCGAGGGCGAGGTCGTCACGGAGACGACCAAGACGCTCGGCATCGAGCGCGACCGCCAGGCGGGCGCTCGCGACGGGTCCGGGGCGAGCGACGGCAGCACTCGGGTGTCACACGTCCCCAAGACGGGGACGACCTTCGAGTTCGACCTTCCCGCGGCGCTCGGCGCTTCGGGAGCCCAGGTCGTGGCGGTCGAGGGTCGCAGGCTGGTCGCCCGGTCTGCGCGACGAACGGAGAACACAGGTGATAGCAAATGGCGCTAGGATTGAACGTACAGGAACCGGACGAGGCCTGTGACGACGAGAACTGCCCGTTCCACGGCACGCTGAGTGTCCGCGGGCAGACGATCGAGGGGACGGTTGCGTCCACTGACATGGACAAGTCCGTCGTCGTCGAGCGAGAGTACGACGTCACAGTCCCGAAATACGACCGATTGATGAAACGGCGGAGCCGCGTTCCGGCTCACGCCCCCGAGTGTCTCGGCCTCGCCGAGGGTGACATCGTCACCATCGCCGAGTGCCGACCGCTCTCGAAGACGAAAAGCCACGTTGTCGTCAGCGTGGCCGACGGAGGTGAGGACTGATGGAAGCCCTGAAAGCGGACGTGACGCAGGGCCTCGAGAAGGGCTCGCTGATCAACTGCGCCGACAACACCGGCGCACGCGAGCTGAAGGTCATCTCCATCAGCGGCTACTCGGGCACGAAGAACCGACACCCCAAGGCCGGACTCGGTGACAAGATCACCGCGTCGGTCACGAAGGGGACTCCCGACCAGCGGCGACAGGTCGTCGAGGCGGTCATCATCCGCCAGCGCAAGCCGATCCGGCGACCGGACGGCACGCGCGTGAAGTTCGAGGATAACGCCGCGGTCATCATCGACGACAACGAGGAGCCCTCGGGGACCGAACTGAAAGGACCGATCGCCCGTGAAGTCGCGGAGCGATTCGGCTCCATCGCCTCAACGGCGACGATGATAGTATGAGCGAGCAACCACGCAAACAGCGACACGACGACGCCACGGCGCCGCTCCACCAGCGCCACCAGAAGGTCCGCGCCACGCTGGCCGACGACCTCCGCGAGGAGTACGACCAGCGCAACGTGCGGGTCAACGAGGGCGACACCGTCGAGGTCCTCCGCGGCGACTTCGCCGGGGAGGAAGCCGAGGTCACCGACGTCGACCTCAAGGACGAAACGGTGTCGGTCGAAGGTGTCACGGTCGAGGCGGCGGACGGCGAGGAAGTGCCCCGCCCGCTCGACGCCTCGAACCTGCGAGTGACAGCCCTCGACCTCTCGGACAGCCGGCGACAGGCGCGTCTCGAAGACGAGGAGGACAGCGCATGACGAAACACCAGAAACGACTCTCGGTGCCGAACAGCTGGCCGATCGAACGCAAGACCGAGACGTTCACCGTGAAAGCCGACGCCGGCCCGCACGGCGAGGCGGGGGTGCCCCTGCTCATCGTTCTGCGGGACGTGCTCGGCTACGCGGACTCGCGCAAGGAGGCTCGGTACGCCCTCGACCAGGACAGCGTCCTGATCAACGGCACGCCGGCCGCCGACGAGGAGCGTCCGGTCGGGATGTTCGACATCCTGGCCTTCGTCGAGCGAAACGAGTACTACCGCGTCTTCCCCGGCGAGGGCGGTCGGCTCGCGCTGACGTCTATCGAGGGCGACGCGGCCGACTCCAAGCTCGGCAAGATCGTGAACAAGCAACACGTTCCCGGCGGCGACGTGCAGCTCACGCTGCACGACGGCGAGACGCTGGTCGTCGACGAGGACAGCGGCTACGAGGGCGGCGACTCCCTCGTAGTGGCCAACGAGGGCGACGAGGTCGTCGCCCACTTCGAGTACGAGGAGGGCGCCCTGGTTACGGCCGTCGACGGCCACCACGCCGGCGAGATCGGCGAGGTCGACGAGATTCAGGTCACGCCCGGCAGCTCGCCGAACAACGTGCTCGTGTCACAGGACGGTGGCGAAGGCTTCGAGACGGTCGAAGACTACGTCGTCGTCATCGACGAGAACTTCACGAGTGACGACGGCGAGGACGCCCCCGAGGACGTCACGACCGATGATGAGTCGGCCGACGACGAAGACGGAGGTGACGACGAATGAGCTCCGAGACGGCAGACGAGTTCCACGAGATGCGCGAACCGCGCGTCGAGAAGGTCGTCGTCCACATGGGCGTGGGCCAGGGCGGTCGCGAACTGGCCGATGCCGAGGAGATCCTCGGTGAGGTCGCCGGCCAACAGCCCGTTCGCACGCAGGCGCAGGCGACGGTCGGCGAGTTCGGCATTCGCGAGGGCGACCCGATCGGCGCGAAGGTCACTCTGCGCGACGATGACGCAGCGGAGTTCCTGCAGACGGCGCTGGAGCTCACGGAACTGGACCGTTCGCAGTTCGACGACACGGGCAACTTCAGTTTCGGCGTGGAGGAACACACGGACTTCCCGAGCCAGGAGTACGACCCCAACACTGGCATCTACGGGCTGGACGTGACGGTGAACCTGGTGCGGCCGGGGTACCGCGTCTCGAAACGCGACAAGGCGTCCCGGCAGATCCCGTCGAGTCACCGGCTCGACGTCGCCGACGCCGTGGCGTTCGTCGAGGGGCAATTCGACGTGGAGGTCAACGCATGAGCGAGAGCGAAACCGAAGACGCGGAGGAACGGACCGGCGAGCAGGTCGCGAAACGCACCGGCCAGCTCGAGTCCTGCCAGCGCTGCGGGCGCGAGCAGGGACTGGTCGGGAAATACGACATCTGGCTATGTCGCCAGTGCTTCCGGGAGATCTCCCGAAGCATGGGATTCAAGAAGTACTCATGACAGGTAACGACCCACTCGCCGACGCGCTCTCGGGGCTCGACAACGCCGAGAGCGTCGGCCATCTGGACCACGAGGTGTCACCCGCCTCGAACGAGATCGGCAGCGTGCTCGAGGTCTTCTACGACCGCGGGTACATCGACGGCTTCGAGTTCGTCGACGACGGCAAGGCCGGTTCGTTCGAGGTCGAACTGAAAGGCGCGATAAACGACTGTGGCCCGGTCGTGCCCCGCTACTCCGCGGGCGCCGACGAGTTCGAGAAGTGGGAGAAGCGGTATCTCCCGGCCCGCGACTACGGGACGCTCGTCGTCACGACCAGCCACGGGATCATGAGCCACTACGAGGCCCGCGAAGCGGGCGTCGGTGGCCAGGTGATCGCTTACGTCTACTAACAATGCCACGCACAGCACTACAGATCCCGGAAGACGTCGACGCGTCCGTCGACCACCTCGACCTGACAGTCGAGGGGCCCGAGGGCAGCGTCACGCGACGGCTCTGGTACCCCGACGTCTCGGTCTCGGTGGACGGCGACAGCGTCGTCGTCGAGAGCGAGAACGACGACGCGAAGACGATGTCGACGCTGGGGACCTTCGAGAGCCACGTCCGGAACATGTTCCACGGCGTCACCGAGGGCTGGGAGTACGAGATGGAGGTCTTCTACTCTCACTTCCCGATGCAGGTCGACGTCGAGGGCGACGAGGTCGTCATCGAGAACTTCCTCGGTGAGCGGGCCGCGCGCCGGACGGAGATCCACGGCGACACCGACGTCGAGACGGGCGAGGAGACTATCACGCTCAGCGGCCCCGACATCGAGGCCGTCGGGCAGACCGCCGCGGACATCGAACAGCTGACCCGCGTCCAGGACAAGGACGTTCGCGTCTTCCAGGACGGGGTCTACATCACACAGAAGCCAAGCCGAGGTGACGCCTGATGAGCGACGACGAACACGAAACTGACGAGGAACTGACGGACATCAGCGGCATCTCGACCGAGCGCGCGGACGAACTCCGCGAGGCCGGCTACGAGTCGGTCGACTCGCTGCGCGAGGCCGGCCAGGCCGAACTGGCCGATGTCGTCGGCAACGCGCTGGCGGCCCGCATCAAGGCCGACGTCGACGAGATCGAGGTCGACGACGACGCCGGCGAGGTCGAGGAGGCCGACGCCGAGTCCGACGACGCGTCCGCCGCGGACGCCGACGAGACCGACGAGGACGAGACGGCGGCCGCGGCCGACGAGGCCGAAGCCGACGAGTACGAGGACCTGACGGACATCAGCGGCGTCGGTCCCGCCCGGTCCGAGGACCTGCGCGAGGCCGGTTACGAGACGGTCAACGACGTCCGTGGCGCGAGCCAGGACGCGCTGGCCGAGGTCGTCGGCAACGCGCTGGCGGCCCGCATCAAGGCCGACGTTGGTGGCCTCGAGGTCACCGAGGAGACCGAGGCCGAGGTCGAGGACGAGACCGAAGCGGAGGAGGTCGACGAGGACGTCGAGACGGAGATGCAACCGCGCATCGACGTCGAGATCGAACCGGACCTCGACGAGGAGACCGAGCGCCTGCTCGGCGAGCGGTCCCGCGTCTCCAAACCGCAGTTCAACCGGCAGGACTACCACAAGAAAAAGCGCGTGCCCACGGCGTGGCGGCGACCCCGCGGCGGCCTCTCGAAACAGCGACGCGGCATCAAGGGCAAAGGCGCCACCGTGGAGGCGGGCTTCCGCTCGCCGAAAGCGGTGCGGGGCCTGCACCCCTCCGGGTTCGAGGAGGTACGCGTTCACAACGTCGACGACCTCGAAGGGGTCGACGGCGACAAACAGGCGGTTCGCATCGCCTCGAAGGTCGGCGGTCGCAAGCGCGAGCGCATCGAGGACGAGGCCGAGGACCGCGAGATCCGCGTGCTCAATCCCACCTACGAGGAGGTCGAAGTCGAATGACTGACCTGAGTTCACAGAAGCGAATGGCGGCCGACGTGCTGGACGTCGGCGAGAACAAGATCTGGCTCAACCCCGAGCGACAGGGCGATATCGCGGACGCGATCACGCGTGCAGACGTCCGCGACCTCGTCGACGAAGGGGTCATCCGGGCGGCAGAGCCCGAGGGTAACTCCCGCGGGCGCGCCACGGAGCGCCAGGAGAAACGCGCCTACGGTCACCGGAAGGGACAGGGGTCCCGGAAGGGGACGGCCGGCGGGCGGCAAAACGAGAAGGAGACGTGGGCGTCGAAGATCCGCGCACAGCGTGCGAAACTCCGAGAACTCCGCGACGACGGGACGATCTCCCGGTCGGAGTATCGAAACCTCTACGACCGCGCGAGCGGCGGGGAGTTCGACAGCGTCGCGGACATCGAACGAACACTGGAGGACAACTAATGGCGACTGGACCACGATACACGGTGCCGATGCGGCGTCGCCGCGAGGCCCGGACCGATTACCATCAGAGGTTGCGCCTGCTGAAATCCGGCAAACCGCGCCTGGTGGCTCGCAAGAGCAACCGGCACGTCACGGCGCAGCTGATACTCACCGGCCCCGACGGCGACCAGACCATCGAAAGCGCACACTCGAGCGACCTGGCCGAGTTCGGCTGGGAGGCGCCGACGGGCAACCTGCCCGCGGCGTACCTCACCGGCCTGCTCGCGGGTCGCCGGGCGGTCGAGGCGGGCCTCGAAGAGGCCGTCCTCGACATCGGGCTCAACAGCCCGACACCGGGAAGCAAAGTATTCGCAGTACAGGAAGGAGCGATCGACGCCGGGCTCGAGATCCCCCACAACGATAGCGTGCTCGCCGACTGGTCGCGAACCAGGGGCGAACACGTCGCCGAGTACGCCGAGCAGCTCGACGAGGACCTCTACGGCGGGGCGTTCGACGCGGCGGACCTACCGGAGCACTTCGACGACATGCGAGACACACTGCTGGAGGCGGATGAGCTATGAGCGCCAACGGCTGGGAACCCCGCACGCGGCTCGGCAAGCGGGTCGCCGACGGCGAGATCGACTCGATGACCGACGCGCTGAACTCGGGGCTCCCGCTGAAGGAACCCGAGATCGTCGACCAGCTCGAACCCGGGCTGGAAGACGAGGTGCTGGACATCAACATGGTCCAGCGGATGACCGACTCCGGGCGACGCGTGAAGTTCCGTTGCGTCGTCGTCGTCGGCAACCGCGACGGCCTCGTCGGCTACGCCGAAGGCCGTGACGACCAGGTCGGCGGCGCTATCCAGAAGGCCATCGAGGTGGCGAAGCTGAACCTCATCGACGTCTCCCGCGGCTGTGGGTCCTGGGAGTGTGGCTGTGGGCGTCCCCACACCGTCGCGCTCCGAACGACCGGCAAGGCCGGGAGCGTCGAGGTCGAACTGCAGCCGGCGCCGCGCGGACTCGGGCTCGCGGGCGGGGAGACCGTCCGCCACGTGCTCGAACTCGCCGGCATCGAGGACATCTGGACGCGCTCGTCGGGCAACACCCGGACGACGGTGAACTTCGCGAAGGCGACGTTCAACGCGCTCCGGAACACTGCCGAAGCGCGCGTCCCCCAGGAGACCTGGGAGAAGCGCGAGGTGATAGAATGAGAGCGCTCGTCCAGCTCCGCGGCGAAGTCGACATGAGCCAGGACATCCAAGACACGCTGGGCATGCTGAACGTCCACAACGTCAATCACGCCACCTTCGTGCCCGAAACCGAGACCTACAGCGGGATGGTCACGAAGGTCAACGACTACGTGGCACACGGCGAGCCCAGCGTCGAGACGGTCGCGCTCCTGATCGAGCGCCGCGGCGAGCCCCTCGAGGGCGATGCCGACATCGACGACGAGTGGGTCGCCGACAACACCGACTACGACGATGTCGACGCGCTGGCGCAGGCGCTCGCCGACGAGGAGACGACGCTCAGAGAACAGGGGCTGGCGCCCACGCTCCGTCTGCACCCGCCGCGTGGCGGTCACGACGGCATCAAGCACCCCACGAAGGAGGGCGGCCAGCTCGGCAAGCACTCGACGGAGGCCATCGACGACCTCCTGGAGGCCATGCGATGACATCCAAAAAGAAACGACAGCGCGGGTCGCGCACGCACAGCGGCGGGTCGCACAAGAACGGGCGCGGCGCCGGCCACCGCGGCGGCCGCGGTAACGCCGGCAGCCGCAAACACGAGATGCACCACCACGGCCCCTGGCGCAAGTACGGGTTTACGCGCCCGGAAGAGGCCCAGGAAGACGTGGCGACCGTCGAGGTACGGAGCCTCGACGAGGACGCCGCGCTGCTGGCCGCCGACGGCGTCGCCGAAGCAGAGGGCGACGGCTTCCGGATCGACGCGCGCGACATCGTCGAGGACGGCCACGAGGTCGACGTCGTGAAGGTGCTCGGTGGCGGCCAGGTCCGCAACGAACTCCACCTGCTCGCCGACGACTTCTCCGAGGCGGCCGCAGAGAAAGTCGAGGCCGCGGGCGGGTCCGTCGAACTGACAGTCAGCGGGAAAGAGCGCGCCGCTGAAACCGACAACGATACACCGGACGAAGCAGACGAGTCATAGATATGGGCTGGAAGGACACCGCCGAACCGGTACTCACCCGCATGCCGTCGGTCGCCCGGCCGGAGGGGCACGTCCCCTTCAAGCGGAAGCTGGGCTGGACCGCCGGCGTGCTGGTGCTGTACTTCTTCCTGACGAACGTTTACCTCTTCGGCCTCGGAGGCGGAGAGGGGAGCGACATCTTCGGGCAGTTCCGCTCGATCCTGGCCGGTGGACAGGGGACGATCCTCCAACTGGGCATCGGGCCCATCGTCACGGCAAGCATCGTCCTGCAGTTGCTCGGCGGTGCCGACCTCCTCGGACTCGACACGCAGAACAACCCGCGTGACCAGATCCTCTACCAGGGCCTCCAGAAGTTCCTCGTCCTGGTGATGATCTGTCTGACCGGGCTGCCGATGGTGTTCGCCGGGAGCTTCCTCCCGGCCAGCGGCCAGGTCGCCGCGGACCTGGGCATCGGGACGACCGGCGTCAAGTGGCTGATGTTCGCCCAGATCTTCGTCGGCGGCGTCCTCATCCTCTACATGGACGAGGTCATCTCGAAGTGGGGCGTCGGCTCCGGTATCGGCCTGTTCATCATCGCGGGCGTGAGCCAGCAGCTCATCGGCGGTCTCGTCTCCATCCCCGCGATCGGCAGTGCCAGTAACGTCGGTGTCATCCCGACGTGGATCGGGATCATGGTCGGGAAGATATCGCTGTTCGGGACGACGTTCGCCCCCGACGTGAACATCGGCTCCCTGCTTGGGGGCGGCGGGATGGAGGCGCTCCTGTTCAATCAGGGGAGTCTCGTCGCCATCCTGACGACGGTGTTCATCTTCGTCGTGGTCGTCTACGCGGAGAGCGTCCGCGTGGAGATCCCGCTGTCGAACACGCGAGTCAAGGGCGCGCGCGGCCGCTTCCCCGTGAAGCTCATCTACGCGAGCGTCCTGCCGATGATCCTCGTCCGTGCGCTGCAGGCCAACCTGCAGTTCCTCGGCCGGATCCTCAACGCACAGCTCGGCAACGACCTGCCATCCTGGCTCGGCGTCTACCAGTCGTCGGGGGGCGGCACGGCCAACCCCGTCGGCGGTCTGTTCTACTACATGGCGCCGATCCGTGACCCCGGTGACTGGATGTGGTTCGTCACAGGCGTCGCCCAGGAGCCCTGGCAGATCATGCTCCGCATCGGTGTCGACCTGACGTTCATGGTCATCGGTGGTGGCATCTTCGCCATCTTCTGGGTCGAGACGACCGACATGGGTCCGGAGGCCACCGCCCAGCAGATCCACAACTCCGGGATGGAGATCCCCGGATTCCGGCGCAACGTCAGCGTCATCGAGAAGGTCCTCGAGCGCTACATTCCGCAGGTGACCGTCATCGGCGGCGCACTCGTCGGCCTGCTCGCCGTCATGGCGAACATGCTCGGCACGATCGGCGGTGTCTCCGGGACGGGCCTGCTCCTGACGGTGTCTATCACCTACAAGATCTACGAAGAGATCGCGGAGGAGCAGCTCATGGAGATGCACCCGATGATGCGCCAGATGTTCGGCTGAACGGTCAACACCGACGGTCGTCAGAAGCAACCGTCCTCTGACTTCCCGATTCTCTCCTGGTGCTGCTGTCCAACACAATCATCTGAACCAACGAATAGAACGTCTGGATCCCTGAGAAAGCGGTTCGACGGCGGTCCACACCCACCCCGCAGCTGCAACGCGGGATACACAGAGAGAGTATCAGACGGCGTACCGGGCCTGTTCTAGAGCGCAACTTCACGGGATGGAAACGGTTTTTTGCTTCGTTCAACATAACAGACTACTTGTCGCAGATGGATAGGGCGCCCCTCACTCATCGGTACCCAGGACGCTGCCAATGAGTGCCGCAACCGACATCGTACAGCTCGTCGTCACGATCATGGGGGTCGGTGTCGCCGGGCAAGTGATCGCAGACCGACTGCAGATCCCGAGCGTGCTCTTTCTCATTCTCGGGGGCGTCGCGGTCGGCCCCGAGGGACTCGGCCTGATAGACCCCGAGATATTCGGCGATGCGCTCCCGGCGATCGTCGGATTGAGCGTCGCTATCATCGTCTTCGAAGGCGCGTTTCACCTGCACGTCGACCGGTTGCGTGAAGCCCCGCGCGAGACGCTCCGACTGGTCACAGTTGGCGCGGCCGTCTCACTCGTCGGCACGGCGGTCGTCATCCGATTCGCGCTGGGCGCATCGTGGGACATTGCGTTGCTGATCGGTGCGCTACTGGTCGCGACGGGTCCGACGGTGATCACGCCGATCATGAACGTCGTTCCGGTCCGCGAGCGGGTCGCCACAACGCTCGAAACGGAGGGCGTCGTCAACGATGTGACGGCAGCGATCCTCGCGCTCGTGATGTTCGAGTACGTCCTGCTCGGGTCACGCGGGTTCCCGACGCTCGTTCAGAAGTTCGCAACGCGGCTCGGCCTCGGAATCCTCGTCGGCTGTCTGATCGCCGCCGTGGTCTGGTACGTGCTCAACCACGTCGACCTCTCGGCCGAGAACGCACCGCAGAACGCACGGCTGATCGTCCTCATCGCCGCGCTCGGTGCGTACGGCCTCGCGGAAATACTCGCGGCAGAAACGGGCATTGCCGGTGAACTCGGGTCCGAAGCTGGCATCGCTGCAGTCGCCGCATCCGGCTTCCTCCTCGGGAACGTCTCGCTTCCCTACAGGGATCAGATCGAGCAGTTCAAAGGTGACGTGACGCTCGTCGTCCTCACGTTCGTCTTCATCGTGCTCGCGTCCCTCCTCTCGCTCAGTGATCTCACCGCACTCGGGTACGGGGGAGTCGTTGCCGTGGTGGCTATCGCTGCGATCGTTCGTCCGGCACTCGTGTTGCTCTGTACGATCGGTGAACAGTTCACGTTCGAGGAACGGCTCTACATCAGCGCTATCGGGCCACGAGGCATCATCCCGGCGAGCGTCGCGACGCTGTTCGCGCTCGAACTCAGACCGGAGAATCCCGAGGCCGCCGGGACGCTCGTGGGTGCGGTGTTTCTGGTCATCTTCGTGACCGTGGTGATTGAAGGTGGTCTCGCTCGTCACATCGCACAAGCCTTGAATGTGATACCACTGCGTGCTATCGTCGTCGGCGGCGGCCGGGTCGGTCGTTCTCTCGCCGAGCGACTCGAAGACCGTGGTGAGGAGGTCCTGATCGTCGAAAGCGACGACCGAGCCATCGAACGGCTGCGACAGGACGGGTTCTCAGTCCACAGCGGCGACGGCGCGAAAAAAGACGTGCTCGAACGCGCGGGAGCCAACAGTGCGAAGGTGATCGCTGCCGCGACGGCTGACGACGACGTGAACCTACTGATCGGGCAACTCGCCACGAACACGTTCGACGTCGATACGGTGGTCGCCAGGGTCAACAACCCCGACAACGTCGAAGCCTTCGAAAACCTCGATATCGAGGCGATTTCGAGCGGAATGTCGGTGGCTTGGTCGATGGACAACGTCATCGAACGCCCTGGTATCGTCCGCTGGATGACGGAAGTCGACCGGGAGGGAGACGTCCAGGAAGTCGAAGTCACCTCGGAGGGAGTCATCGGGGAGACGGTTTCGGAACTCCGGGCGGAACTCCCCGACAACGTCCACCTGGCGCTTCTCACGCGCGACGAGGAGAATCGACTACCACACCCCGACGACAGGATCGAGCGGGGCGACCATCTGACCTTCATCGGTCGCAGAGAGGCCGTCCGGCAGGCGCTGGACTTCTGTGACGTCCAGAGCTAAGATGGTCACTCGTCGGCGAGTTTGCCCTCCTTTGGGTACCCACTGTTCCCGCTTTTCACTGTTCTACTGCCGCCACTGCCTGGCGACGCTGTCGGCATGCGACACTGTACGGAACGGGTCCCGTATCGAGATCCCGGACACCATCGGGTCAGCCGACCCTCCCGGGATCAGACGCGCGAGAAGTTCTCGTCCGGGTAGACGTGCCCGTCGTCGACGTCGATCATATCGAGACGGACGAGACGTTCCATTCGACTCGTCGCTTTCTCTCGCGGGACGCCGAACTCCGCGGCTCTGTCGAGAACGCTGTCGCGGGATGGGACCGAGGTGATGAAGCCGTCCTCGTCGACGACGGTTTCCTCGGCGATGATGGCTTTCAGGACGGCGTCGTGGTTCCGACCGGTCGGGATCCGGCCGCTCCCGGTCCATTCGATGGAGAGCGAGCCGTCGTCGTTCAGGTCCGAGACGACGAAGCCGTCGGGGAGGCTCTCGGTGAGCGCCGCGACCACGGCCGCCCGGTCCAGACGCGCTTCGAACCTGAACCGCCCGTCGCGGTCGGAGCGGGCGACGGTCGCGACGCTCGCGCCGTGGTCGGCCACCGCAGCCTCGACGTGGCCCGCGAGTTCCGCACCGATATCGGTCGCGATAGCGTCACGTTCCGCAGTCACCTCGTCGATATCATCGGTGAGCGACCGGCACTGTTCCATTCGCTCGGGCAGGGAGTCGTCCATGGAGGATCATCGGGAGGCGAACCCAAGAACGCTGTCCCGGCAGATGCCGGTGCGGACAGCCCGTGGTTGCTGGGCGTTCAAATATCGAGCGTAAACGCGGGATCGCCGCCACCCTCTGCTATCAACTTCTATAATATCACGGCGGGATTTATGCCGGGTGGCAGTGCAGTGGGCGTATGGTTGCCGAAGAGTCCCGGACGCGATCCGGCGCGGATCCGGACGAGGGTTCGACAGAGGCGGCGGGAGAGCGTGGGCACGTCGCGGACGGTGGCGTCGCGATGGAGTCGGCGAGCGAGGCCGACCCGGACGACCTCACGCCGGGAGAGCCACCCGGTGGGACTGGGGCCGCAGCGGCCGAAGAAGAGATCGACTTCGACGACGAGAAACTCCTCGACGGTATTAGTCTCCCGGTTTTCACTCTCAGTCGAACGGGCTCGGTTATCGCGTGGAACGCGAGCATGGAGCGACTGACCGGGGTGGACCGCGACGGCCTCGGGTCGGCGGCCGACGTCCACGAGGCGTTCGGCCTCGACCCACACGAGACGACGCTCGCCGAGGAAGTCCTCGAAGCGCCCGACGACGCGCACGAACACGACGATGGGGTCGAACTCGCGGACGAGGACCTCGGTATCTTCGGCGCCCAGCGCGAACTGGCGATGGGTGCGGCCGGTGAGGTCCACCACTGTGAGTTCTCCGCGCGACCCCTGTACAAGGACGGCGAGCTCGCGGCGGTGATGCAGATCGTTCAGGACCGGACGCTGGAAGTCCGTCGAGAGGAGGCGATCGCGGGGTTCGTCTCGGAGATCGGCGACACACTCCAGCGGCTGTCGAACGGGGACCTCTCGGCGCGCGCCGAGTTCCACGACGAGCACGACGTCATTACCGAGGACCTCCTGGCGGTCGTCGACGACATCAACGCGATGGCCGATGGCATGGAGTCGCTCGTCACCCGCGTCGACGACGGGACGCGGGAGATGGAGGGGTTGGTCGAGCAGGCCTCGGGCGCGACCGAGCGGATCGACCGACGGGTAACCGACCAGTCTGACTTGCTCGAGGACGTGGTCGCTGAGATCCAGACCTTCAGCGCGACGATGGAGCAGGTCGCGGCCAACTCCGAGCAGGTGGCGACGGCGGCCGGCGAGGCACAGTCGGCGGCCGACCGCGGTCTTTCGGCGAGCGGCGACGCTCACGACGCGACCGATGACGTTCTCGAGACGAGCGAGGAACTCGTCGCCAGCGTCCAGAGCCTCGAATCGGAGATGAACGAGATCGAAGAGGTCGTCGGTGTGATCAACGACGTGGCCGACCAGACGAACATGCTGGCGCTCAACGCCTCTATCGAGGCTGCCCGGGCCGGTGAGGCGGGCGCCGGCTTCGCCGTCGTCGCCGACGAGATCAAGGAACTCGCCGACGAGACGAGCCGCTACACCGACGAGATCTTCGAGCGGATCGACTCGCTGCAAGACCGCACCGCGGAGACCGTCTCTGTCGCCGAGGAGTCGAACGCCCAGGTCATGGACGCCAGTGACGACATTCAGGAGGCACTCGATGCACTGGAGGAAATCGCCGAGTCCGTCGACGAGGCCGCTCAGGGGATCACGGAGATCGCCGAGGCCAACGACGGCCAGGCTGACAACATCCAGGGTGTTCGCGACCTGGTGGAACAGGCCAACGAGCAGACCGACGCAGTCCGCGAGGCCGCCGCGGACATCGTCGACGCGACCGACAACCAGGAACGGGCGATCGACGACCTCACCGACCGCGTCGCCGAGCTACGGAACCAGTGATACGCCTGCCGTTCCCGGGGCCGACCGCTCGCAGCGCCGTGTAATACCGTCGTCTCCGTTCACCGAGTCACTGCGGCGTCAGCGAGACGGCGATAGCCTCCTCGACAGCGGGGTAGTCGAAGCCGTCGCCGACGGTCGAGAGCCGACGGACGACGCCGCCCTCGTCTGCGCCCTGGTCGGGGCTGTCCTGTGCCGGGGCCTGGTCAGGGCCGACACCTGGCTGTCCGTTGGGCTCCGTCCCGGCATCCCAGAGGTCGAGTGCGTCGGTCACGTCGCCGCTGACCGGGTCGTCGTCCTCGAACAGCTCGATACCGCTGCTGCCGGGCGCGAAGAGAACGTCGTTCGACGGAACGAACATCGACGCGATAGAGAGACGGTGGCCGGGGCTGGCGTCGACCTCGAATTCGAAAGCGCCGCCAGGGGCGATGGGGGGTGCACCGGGCACCGAGCCCATCGGGTCGTTCGGGTCTGCGACTGTCTCGGCGGGCGTGTAGGCCCCGGCGGACTCGACGCGAGGATTCCCGCGGAGTTCGGGGACGAGGTCGCTCGGCGGCCCGGCCTCGGCCAGCAGCTCGAGACCCGGGCTGGCCTCGCGGCCGGGCACGAAGATCGGGTTCATTCCCGGATGGACGGCGAACGCACCCGGCGTGATCCAGATAGCGCCGCCAGTGGGGGTATCAGACGGGTAGTAGTCCGTCGGGGCGACGTTCTCGACCCGGACCCGGAACGTCTCGGTCGGCAGGGTGTCTGCGGGGGGCGACACCGTCACGCGGACCGCGTCGGTCACGTCGGGATACGACGCGGTGTTTTCGGCCTCGTCGAGGGGCCGGACGACGCCGCCCTCGTCTGCGCCCTGGTCGGGGCTGTCCTGTGCCGGGGCCTGGTCCGGGCCGACGCCGGGTTCGCCGTTCGGTTCGGTCCCGGCGTCGAGTAGTCGCAACTCCCTGGAGACGTCGCCGACGATTCGGTTGCCGTCCTCGAACAGTTCGATCCCGTTGCTCCCCGTCGAGACGAACGCGTCGTTCGAGGGGACGATCATCGACGCGAGCGAGAGGCGTGCCCCAGGTGCGGCGTCGACCTCGAACTGGAATGCGCCGCCGGGAGCGATTGGGGGTGCACCGGGCACCGAGCCCATCGGGTCGTTCGGGTCCGCGACCGTCTCCGCGGGCGTGTACGCCCTGGCCTGCTCGACCCGGTCTGTGTCGCCCAGTTCGGGGACGAGGTCGCTCGGCGGCCCAGCCTCGGCCAGCAGTTCCAGGCCTGGGCTCGCCGATTCGCCCTCGGTGTATACCGGGTTCGAACCGCTGTGGACCGCGGCGCCGCCAGGGGTGAGCCAGACGCCTCCGTCGGTCGGCGTGTCGGCCGGGAACGTCTCTGTCGAGGCGACGTTCTCGACGGTGACTTCGACCGGCCGCGGCTCCAGCGGCGTGACGGTGACGCGAACCACGTCTTCGACCGCGGGATAGTCGTAGCCACCGGCCTCGGTCAGCGAAAGCGGCGCCACGTCACCGTTCTGGTCCGCGCCGGTGTCGAGGCTTGACTGGCGGGGGGCCTGGTCCGGGCCAGTGCCCGGTCGCTGGTCGACTTCGGTGCCGGCGTCCCAGAGACCAACCTGGTCGGTTACGTCGCCGCTAACGGGGTCGTCGTCCTCGAAGAGTTCGATTCCGCTCACGTCCGGCGCGTAGAACAGGTCGTTCGACTGGATCATCATCGTGGCGAACGAGACCGCCTCGCCCGGGGCGGCCGAGACAGTGAACTCGTAGGCCCCGCCGGGAAATATCGGCGGTTGGGGGCCGTTCCCGGGCTGGTTCGGGTCGGTCACCGTTTCGTCGCCGGCGAACGTTCCGGATGAGGTGACCCCGTCCGTTCCAGCTACTTCCGACGCGAGGCCGCCGGGCATGCCGTCCTCGGCGAGCGCCTCGAGACCGTCGCTCGCAGAGTCGAGCGCGTCGAACAGCGATGCGTTCCCATTGTGGACCGCGAAGACGCCCGGGGAGAGCGGGACCGCGACGGAGCCGTCCGGCGTCGAGAGCGTCTCCCGTGTGGAGACGTTCTCGATACGGACCCGGAAGGACTGGCGGTGTTCAGACGCGCCGGCGACGCCCGCGGTCCCGGCCCCGACGCCGAGACCGAGTCCGAGAGCGCTCGCCGTCGCCGCCGTCCCCCTGAGCACGTCGCGTCGCGATACTCGCGTGTCGGCAGCGTCGTCGGTACGCTCCGCGTCTGCGCCGTTTGTGTCTGGGTAGTCTGGGTCGGAATCCATCACGTCCGAGGCCGGGCACGATACCGACTAAAGTACTTTTCAACAACCGGTCGGAGTGGATGTCAAAAGGGCCCTGAGTCGGGCCAACCTGGGGTCAAACTGCGTTCAAATTTCGACCGCGGTAGCGGGCCGTATTCGGGTCGGTGAACTGCCCGCGCACCGGCGTGGCCGACGTGGCTCTCGGGGCTCAGGTCGCCAGACGACGGGCGATGGCCTCCCGGACCGACATCGCCGATTCCTCGGGTCCGCGAGCCATCACAACGGTCCGGTCCGTTCGCTCCCCGACTGTCTCGGGGAGCGAACCGAACACCGCCTGTGACACCGGTCCGGACCGTGTCGCGCCGACACAGATGGTGTCGTATTCCGCTGCCGCATCGAGAACGGACTCCTCGATGTCCTCAGCCACTTCCACCCGCGCCTCGTAGGAGGCGTCCTCGATGCCGGCTCGTTCGGCGAGCGTCGCTATCAGTTCCTCGCCACGTTCTTCGGGGGACTGCTCGTCCTCGTCGCCGTCGCCCGGTTCCTGGACGTTGAACAGCGTGAGCGACGAGTCCGTGTCGGACGCGGAGACGAACTCGCCAGCCCGCCGCGCGGCGACGGGTGCGTGTGGTCCCTCGCCGGCGAGGACCATGACGTCTCCCTCGCCCCGCCCGTCTTCCGGTCCGAGTTTCACGAGCGTCGCGTCACACGAGGCCCGACCGATCACCGGGTCGATCGTCGACCCGAGGACGTGGTCGCGTCGGCTCCGCCTGCCCTGCCAGCCCAGGAGCACGTGGTCCGCGTTCTCCTCCTCGATGACGTCCAGGACCACGGAACCCGTCTCCCGTCCGACGATGGCACGGGTCCGCAGTCCGATGTCCAGTTCCGCCGCGATGTCGCGAGCGGTGGCGAGCAGTTCCTGCTGGCGGTCGACGCGCTCCTCCTCGAACTCGAGGTCCTGTGACAGCGAGGTCTGCTGTGGGACCTCGATGACGTTCACCGCGATCACCTCGGCGTTCTCGTCCTCGTGTGCGTGGGCGCTGGCGGCGGCCAGTCGCAGCAGGTCCCGCTCGGTTTCCGGGTTCGCCACGGGGACGACCACCCGATACCGACCCTCGCCGTCCGCGATCGCGGTCGGCTCCGGGGCAATGGCCTCGCCGACGAGACTCTTGCTCGGCGCTCGCTCGCGGGCGTACAGCAGGTACCACGCGACCCCGAAGACGACGATGACGCCCCCGATGGCCTGCACGATGAGACGCATCTGCAGCAGTATCGCCAGACAGGCGACCAGACCGGCGATGGGCACAATAGGGTAGAGGAGGTCCGGGATGCGGAAGGCGGGGTCGTACGTGTCCGGGTCCGCGCGGCGCAACACGATCACCGCCACGTGGACGAGCGCGTAGGTGATCAGGTACATGAAACTCGCCACCTCGGCGAGCGTCCCGACACCGACGTTGACGGCGATGAGGACGAGCGTGATGACGCCAGTCGCAGTGATGGCGCGGTACGGCGTCCGGAACCGGTCGTGGACCTCGTTGAGCCAGTTGATAAGGATCCGGTCACGCCCCATCGCGAAGTTGACGCGGGCGGCCGAGAGGATGCTCGCGTTCGCGCTCGAAACCGTCGCGAGCACTGCACCGACGATCATCAGGAGGGCGCCGAACGACCCGATGCTGGCTGTTCCGATATCGACGAACGGGATGGCGGACACCCCGGTCGCGAGCGGGTCGAATATCTCCCGTGCGACGGTGGCGACGGGGACGTCGGAGTCCGCGAGCGCGTCCCTCGTGAGCGTGCCCGTCGAGACGAACATCACGCCGACGTACATCAGCGTCGGCGTGACGACGGCGGCGATCATCGCCAGCGGAAGGTTTCGGCTCGGATTCTTGATCTCCTCGGCGCTCGTGGCGATCACCTCGAACCCGATGAACGTCACGTACACTGTCCCGACCGTGGCCGCCACCGCCGGCCACCCTTCGGGGTTGAACTCCTCGATGGTCGGTCCGCTGAGAGCCCCGAGCCCCAGGAACGCGACGATCAGACCGACCAGCGAGAGGACGATGACGTTCTGGAGCGCACCCGTCTCCTTGACGCCGTAGTAGTTCAGACCGGTGAGGATGGCTGCCATCACGAGCGCGGCCGCGGAGATAGCTATCTGGCTCCCCTCGGGGAGAAAGCCGATGAACTTCCCGAGACCGCCGATGCCGAACAGGTACTGGCCGAACCCGATCATGTAGAACGCGCTCGCGAAAGTCAGGCCGGCCCACATACCCCAGCCGACGATGCTGCCGAAAAACGACCCCAGTGCCCGGTTGACGTAGTAGTAACTACCGCCGGCCTTGGGCATCCCGGTCGCCAGTTCCGACAGTGAGAGCGCGGCCAGCAGCGACACCATCCCGCCCGCGAAAAACGAGACCATGCTGGCGGGACCGGCCTGTTCCGCGGCGATGCTCGGCAGGACGAAAATGCCCGCGCCGATCATCGTCCCGAGACCGATGGTGTACGCCTCGAGGAACCCGAGGTCGCGCGCGAGCTCCTGGTCGGACTCGCTCATTCGTCCTCTCCTCCCGAGTCGGTCGGGCCGTCATCGCCTGTGGGGTCTGCCGAGTCGACGTCCGGCAACACCACGACTGGACGATCCGTGTCCGTCACGAGCGACAGCGCCACGTCGCCGGTCAGCAGGCGGACCCACCGACTGCCGCCGCGGGGCGTGATCACGATAGCGGTGGCGTCGAAGTCGTCGGCCGCATCGAAGATAGTTTCGGCCACGTCAGTCCCGTAGCGGACCTGTGTCTCGATGTCTGCGCCCGGCCCGAGACGCGCTTCGAGTTCGGCGAACGCTTCTTCGGCGACCGCTTCGCGCTGCTCGACCGACGCCTTGTCCGGGGCGCCGCCGGCCTTCTCGATAACGTTGAGAGCGAGTATCGAGCCGAAATCGCGGTCACTGAGAGCGCGAGCGGTCGCCGCGGCGTCGTCCGGGCCCGCGACCGGGAGAACGATCCGGTCGAGCAGGTCGTTCATCGTCCAGGCCCCAGGTGCCGACCGGAGTTTGGTTCCGCTCCGATGGTCCGGTTGGTCCGAACACCGGGTGGGACGAGCAGTTGCATACCCGGCCAGTGTGAGCGGGCGGACTTAACGACTGTGTCCCGCTTCCGGGTCACCGTCGCCAGAAGGCGCCGGTGAACAGCACCAGCACCGGGAGTATCTCCAACCGACCGAGTATCATCAGGAACGACATCACGACCTTCGAGGTCCACGGAAAGTCGAGATAGCTCCCGAACGGTCCGAGGAGGCCGAATCCCGGGCCGATGTTCCCGATGGTCGCGATGCTGGCGCTGGCGGCTTCGAGGGGCGTCAGGCTCATCCCGATTCGGCCCGCGTCGAGGGCGATGAACACCGACGCCACAGTGAACAGGGCGAGATAGAGGAGCGTGAAGCCGTAGATGGCCTTGATCACCTCTTCGTCGATGACGAACCCGCCGAGTCGGACGGGTTTGACCGCGTTGGGGTGTGCGGTCGTGAACAGTTGTCGGCGGATAGATTTGAAGACGACGAGCCAGCGGATGACCTTCACGCCGCCGCCGGTCGACCCCGCCGACCCGCCGATAAACATCGCGAACAGGAGCACCGCCTTCCCGGGGGTCCCCCACTTGGCGAAGTTGCTCGTCGCGTACCCGGTCGAGTTCAGCAGCGACCCGACCTGGAAGGCCGCCTGTCGCAGCGAGTTCTCGACGACGCCCTCGGTCTGGCCGCCGAGGTCGAGCGTCGGTGCGGTTCCGAGATAGAGGAGGACGAACACCACGAGCGTGATCCCGAGGTTCGCGCCGATGTACGCCTGGAACTCGCGGTTTTTGAAAAACGACGAGTACTCCCGCTGGAGCAGGAAATAAAACAGCGCAAAGTTCGTCCCGGCCACGAGCATGAAGGGGATGACGAGCCACTGCACCGCCGGCGAGAACGCGGCGATACTGTCGGCCTCCGGCGAGAACCCGCCGGTCGGGAGCGTCGTGAACGCGTGTGCGACGGCGTTGTAGACGCCCATGTCCGGGGCCACGCCGGCGACGTGAAGGACGAGAAGCAGGGCCACGTACAGCAGTGTGAATCCGAGATAAAAGAGCCACAGCAGACGGGCGGTCTCGGCGATCTTGGGCGTGAGTTTCTGGAGTTCCGGGCCCGGCGCCTCCGACTCGATCAGTTGCGCGCCGTTGACGGCGACTTCCGGGAAGATGGCGACCATCAACACGATGATCCCCATCCCGCCGAGCCACTGCGTGAGCTGTCGCCAGATGAGTATCGCGTGGGAGTGGCGGTCGAGCGATATCTCCCCGAGGACCGTCGCTCCCGTCGTGGTAAAGCCGCTCACGCTCTCGAAAAACGCGTTCTCCGGGCTGGCTATCGTCCCCGTCCCCGCGACGAGATATGGTATCATCCCGACCAGCGGGACGACGACCCAGGAGAGACTCACGAACAACAGCGCCTCCCGCGATCCCAGGTCCTGAACCGGGGCGGCCCGTTCGAGCACGAGCCCGATCCCGACCACTGCCGCTATCGAGACCGCGAAGACGGCGATGTCGTCGCCGTAGATCAGCGCGACGACCAGCGGGATCAGCATCGTGACGGCGAGGTACTTGACGACCGTCCCGGTCAGCGCGACGCTCTCGCGCCAGTCGACGGTCACCACGGTCTCTCACCCCGGTCGTCACATCGCAACCGTTCGCTCCGGTGTTTCGTCGGTCGACCCCGAAGCGGTCGGTCGTGCCGATCGACCGGTGGTTCGGCGAGCGGTCCGGCGAATCCTGGAAACAATAAGCGACCGACCGTCTGAACCGTCCGGCGGGCAGCCGTCCGGTCGCGGTCGAGATCCGGCGCTCTCCAGAACACGGGTTACTGACGGGTTCGACGGACAGGCGGCAGATAATTGCTTTGATCAGGGCACGAGGCCCTTCACAGAAGGAAATTCACTTCCCCGAGGGTGAGTAAGAGGCGGTCATGAATCCGGAGGATCGCGAGTGAAGATCGTGGTCATCGGCGCGGGAGAGGTGGGCTCGACGACCGCCGAGGCCTTCTCCGAGGACCACGAGGTCGTCGTCGTGGACAGGGACCCCGATCGCGTCGAATCACTGACTTACGAACTGGACGTGCTCCCGATCGAGGGGGACGCCTCCGAGATGGAGACGCTGGAGGATGCTGGGGTGGGGGACGCGGACCTGCTCATCGCGAGCACTGACGACGACGAGACGAACATCATCGCCTGCGGCACCGCGAAGGTCTGTGGCGACGTGTTCACCATCGCCCGCACGAAGAGCCCGAAGTACCTGCGCCCGTGGGAGCAGGGCAAGCGGGCCTTCGGCGTGGAGTTCATGGTGTGTACGGACCTGTTGACCGCCGAGGCCATCGTCGGCGTTACCGGTCTTCCGACGGCCCAGGACGTCGACAGCTTCGCCGACGGACTCGTGCAGATGACGGAGTTCGAGATCCCGGCAGAAAGCCCGGTCGCCGGCCAGACCGTCGCCGAGGCCGACCGATTCGACTCGCTGACGTTCGCCGGCATCATCCGCGACGGCGACGTGGTAATCCCCCGCGGGGACACGGTCATCCGGAGCGATGACGACATCATCGCGATCGGGAGTCCGGACAGCATGCGTGCGTTCAGCACGGCAATCGCGCCGGAACAGGAAGACCCGAAGAACGTCGTCATCATGGGCGGCGGCGAGATCGGGTACCAGACCGCACGCCTGCTCGGGGACGCCGGCTTCTCGCCGCGACTCATCGAACAGGACGACGAGCGGGCACGATGGCTCGCCGAGAAACTCCCGCGGACGACGGTCATCAGCGGTGACGCGACCGACCAGGACCTCCTCGCCGAAGAGAAAATCGGCGATGCCGACGTGCTGATCGCGGCGCTGGAGACCGACCAGCAGAACCTGTTGGCGACGCTCCTCGGCGGTCGACTCGGTGCCGACCGGTCGATCGCGGTGGTCGAATCGGTCGATTTCGTCGACCTCTTCGAGACGGTGGGCGTCGACGTGGCGATCAGCCCGCGGAACGTCACCGCCGAGGAGATCACTCGGTTCACTCGCGAACGCCACGCGGAGAACGTCGCCATCATCGAGGGCGACCAGGCGGAGGTCCTCGAGTTCGAGGTCGATTCCGAGAGCGTCCTCGTCGACCGCTCGATCCAGGATTCATCGGCCGACTTTCCCGAGGGAGCCGTCATCGGCGCCATCGCTCGGAATGGCACGCACATCACGCCACGGGGTGATACTGTCGTCCGCGAAGGCGACCACGTCATCGTTTTCGCCGGGGGCGACGCGGTCAGCGAGGTCAGCGAGCGGATGTGAGTGGACTGGCGGTCGGACGGTCAGTCGTGAGTTGTTTTCGGGACTCGACGGACCGCCTGACGAATCACCGGTACATCGGTACAGCCGACCGTCTCAGTGCGACCGAACTCCTCACGGGTCCAGTCCGTACAGCGCCGACCGGAGGAAGACGAGTACCGGGATGATCTCCAGGCGACCGATCCACATGTTGACGAGGAACATCGCTTCCGCGACCGCGGGCATCGACGGACCGGTGATACCTGCCGAGAGCCCGACGTTGCCCTGTGCGCTGGCTACTTCGAACAGTGCGTCGGCGTACGTGTAGGCCGGGCCGACGGCGTTCGAGAGGACGAGACTGCCGGTAGCCAGCAGGACGATCCACAGCAGACTGACGACCATCGCCTCGTTGAACTCCCGTTCCATCCCCTCGCGGTCGAGCACACGGTCGCCGATCCGGGCCGTGACGACGGCGTTCTCCGGGAGGAACACGCGGCTGAACTGCCAGCGGATCCCGCGACCGATCATGTAGGCGCGGATGATCTTGATCCCGCCGACGGTCGACCCCGCGGCCCCGCCGATGACCATCCCCCCTGTCACGAGGAGTTTCCCGCCGTCGGTCCAGCGGCCGATCGGTGCCGACTGGAAGCCCGTACACGAGAGCGCGCTGATCCACTGGAACACCGAGTCCCGGACCGCGTCGGCGGTCCGCGCGCCCCAGGGGACGGCCTCCGGCAGGAATCGCTGCGTGGTGTAGGCGTCCGGCACTGTCTCGACGCCGAGCGCGTTCTGCAGGGAGAGCGCTACCACGCCGAGGCCGAGGAGGCCGAACAGCCAGCGCGTCTGGAGGTCCCCGAGGAGTTTCGCGTAGTCGCGGTCGCCCAGTACGGCGTAGTGGATCGGGAACGCGATGGCGCCGAGTGTCATCATCGGCAGCAGGACCGTCTCGATGAGCGGCGAGTCGTATGTCGCGATCGAGTTGTCGGTCACCGAGAACCCGCCCGTCGACAGGCCGGTCATGGCGTGGTTGAGCGCCTGCCAGCCCACCTCCCAGAGCGGGAGTCGCGACCCGTAGTCCGAGAACAGGATAGCGACGAACAGCGCCAGGACGCAGAGGACAGTGTAGCCGAGGAAGATCTTCCAGACGGTCCGGACGGTCGAGACGATGCTCGGGTGGATCTTGCGCTCGCGGGCCTCGCTGCGGTAGAGGGCGTAGCTCCCGCTGCCGGGCCGGGCGAGGATGGAGACGGTGAGGACGATCACGCCCACGCCGCCGACCCACTGGATGAGCGAGCGCCACCACTGCAGCGTGCGCGGCAGCGACGGCTCGTGGATGGCCATCGTAAGCCCGCTCCCGGTCCAGCCCGACATGCTCTCGAACAGCGCGTGCAGCGGGTTCCGGAAGTAGACGAGACTCGACTGCGAGGTCCGCCCGGCGACGGTGACCGCCTCCCACGTCGCGTCGGCGGGGACGTACGCCGCCATCGCGGCGGCGGGCGTGAGATACGCCGACAGGAGGAAGGGCATCGACCCGAAGACGGCAGTCGAGAGCCACCCGAACGCCGCGATGACCATTCCGTGTTTCATCTTCGGCGCCGGCGCACCGGCGAAGGCCCGGCGTGCCGAGAGGCCGACCCCGGCGGTCACGAGCGCGGCGACGAGGAAGGCGAGCGCGGGATACCACTCGCGAAAGCCCGCCGCCACGAGGACGGTCACGCCCATCAGCCCGCCCTGCATCGCCAGGAGCGACCCGACGTCGCGGAGTATCGTCCGCAAGTCCGTCGCCGACCGGAGCCGTGCGCGGGACATCGTCAGTCGTGGTCGCCGTAATGGCCGAACACGTCGGTCACATCAGGGGTCGCGCCCATCTGCGAGTAGATCGTGACGAGGTCGCCGGCGTGGATCTGGGTACCGCCCCGTGGAGTGACTGGACTCTCTTCGCCGCTGCGCTCGATAGCGAGCACGAGCACGTCTGAACCGACGAGGCCCTCCTGGTCGGCCTCGTGGAGCGTCTTGCCGGCCACGGGCGCGCCCTCTGTAACCTCGATCTCGAAGACCTCTGCCTGGTCGCCGACGTGCATGTAGTCGACGATAGAGGGCTGGCTGACGGCCCGATAGAGGTACTCCGCGATCAGCCGCTGGGGGTTTTGCATCGTGTTGACGCCGATCCGTTCGAACAGGCCCATGTGTTCGGGATTGTGGACGACAGAGACGATGTTCGGGACCTCGAGTTCCTGGGCGAGGAGACAGACCATGATGTTCGTCGCGTCCTGGTCGGTCGTGCTGATCAGGGCGTCCGCACGGTCGACGCCGGCGTCTTCCAGCGTGTTCACGACTGTCGCGTCGTCGTTGATCACGAGACAGTCGTAGTTCGTCGCCGCCCGATCGGCGCGCCCCTCGTCTCGTTCGACTGCGACGACTTCGTTCCCGCCCTGGGTCGCGATCTCCAGCAGCGGCGTCCCGATGTCGCCCGCGCCGACGATGACGATGTACATTCTTGCGCGGTCGGTTTCCGGCCCGCCCCCGAAAACCTACCGTTTCCGACCAGTTCCCACCGCGAACGTCTTCTCCCCCGCGAGCGCCGCTATTCGAGGTTCTCGACCCGTTCGCGCAGGCGCCGGAGTTCGACCTCGTGAGCGAGCGCCACCGAGAGGAGGAAGGCGAACTCGGGGTCGGTGCCGTTGGCGTAGCCGGCGGCGTCGGCGTGGTCACGCGCCCGGTCGAACAGCCGGTCGAAGTCGTCCTGGTAGCACCGTCTGAGCCCGCGGCGGAACGGCGCCCACTCGGACTCCAGCGCGCCGAGCGCGTCGCGGTAGGTGGGACTCGTCCGCCCCATCAGCGACCGCCTCCCGCGATGGCGGGCGTCGGCATGTCAGGGTCGCCCGTCGGGAGGTCATCGGCGCACTCGTCGACAGCACCGAACAGGTCGACCCAGTAGGGGATGGTCGTCTGCCAGTAGCCGTCCTGGACGTAGACGGTCGTCTCGACGCCGGGACCGTCGAAGCGGTAGCCGAGGTCGGTGCGTTCACAACGGACCTCGCGGTCGGCGTGGTCGGCGACGGGGCCCGCGTCGTAGTCGGCGGGGACGCTCACGAGCGTCGGGATCTCGCGGGCGTCGGCCAGCGCGGCGAGCGTCCGGACAGTGCTGTCGAGCAGGCGCTCGCGGCGGTAGCGGGGAACGTCCTCGTCACGGTAGAGCGCGGCGACGTTTGGGACGACGAGCAGTCCCGTGCGAGCGTCGACGCGCTCGACGAGGCGGCGGCCGAGCGTGTGGTGCTGGTAGGCGGTGAACGCGCGGGCGACCCGCAGGCGGTCGAGGCGCCGAGCGCTGTCCGCGAGGTCGTACAGCGCGTACGTGTCGGCGGCGTTGCGGGCGTCGACCCAGTAGGCCACGCCGGTCGTCGCCGCGAGCGTCGCGAGCGCGACGCGGTGGACGGCTGTCGAGCGCGGACCGGGCGGGCGCAACAGCGTCATCCCAGCGTCGAGCGTCGGAACGTCGGGTGCGTGTGTCATCGTCAGCGTCATTCGAACTCGGGGGTGTAAAACGCGAGCCACGGGCGGAGTGAAAGTGAAAGTGGAACTGGCTGTGCGAGCAGTCGGCGCGAGCGACGGCGCTGACCGCCCGACTGCGCCGCGCCGCCGGTCAGGTCCGACTCACGATGTCGACGACGTCATCGTCGGTGACGTCGCCGTCGCCGTCGACCAGCCCGAAGTTCATCTCCTTGTACGACCAGCAGGCGCGACCGATGCCGAGCTCTGACAGGATGTCCACGACATCGTCGCACCACCGAACGCGACTCCGTGCGGGGGCCTGGTCGATGGCGCCGTACTCGCCGCAGTAGAGTGCCGCGCCGGTCTCCGCGCGGAACTCGACCGCCGGTTCGACCGCCGCTTCGACCCCGGACCGGTCGATCGGTGTCCACTCGGACTCCTCGGTCGGCGGGTCGACCTCGTCCTCGGCGGCGGCCAGCTCTTCGAGCAGCGGTTCGACGGCCGCGCGGTCGGTCGGATACTCGATATCGCCGCTCAGATCCCCGAGCGGCGTCCAGCTCGCGTGCTGGTGGGTGAACAGGAAGGGGTCGTAGAGGTGGAAGGTGTACGCGACAGGTCCCTCGAAGCCCAGTTCGAGGTTCGCCAGCTCGTCGGGCGAGTTGTACTTGTTGCTCCCGACCAGCACACACCGGTCGGGGTCGATCTCGTGGATCGCGTTCACGGTCCGGTGAGCGAGTGCGTTCCACCGCTCGCTCGTCGGTTCGACGACCTCGTTCAGCAGTTCGAACACGACCTCGTCGCCCGCGGACTCGTACCGCCGCGCGAACTCGCGCCAGAGGTCGACGAAGCGGTCCCGGAGCGCCGGCTCGTCGAACAGCCGATTGCTCTCCAGGTCGTTGAAACTGTAGCCCGGCGCTTCGTGCAGGTCGAGGACGACGTCGAGGTCGTGGCGGTCACACCACCGGAGACAGTCGTCGACGTAGCCGAACCCCCGGTCGTCGAACGCCCCGCTGGTGTCGCCGTCGAGCACTGGATAGTCGACCGGGAGCCGAACGTGGTCCATCCCCCAGTCGGCGATCCGGGCGGTGTCCGACTCGTCGACGAACCGTTCGAAGTGATCATGGTCGAACTCGCCGTACTGCGAGATCCACCCGCCGAGGTTCACGCCCGCCTGGTATCGGTTTCGGAAGTCGATCATGCGCGGTTCCGGAGACTGCAGTTCGTCGGCCGTTAACAGTTGGGGAGGCGGAAGTTTCCGGGCGCCGGACTCATACGGTCGGTTGTAACTGGGCACCGGTGATTCGCCGGGCGTTCCGGCGAATCCCGGAAACGACTTACAACCGACCGTATCAAGCCGCTTGGGCTCCCAGGCGGAGGCATGGACCACCGGTCCCGCGTCGCGCTCGTTTCCCTCATCGCGATGGTCGCGCTCGCGGGCTGTAGCGGGTTCGCTGACACCGCGACGCCGACCGACGCCGCCGGACCGAGCGGCGGCGAACCAGGCGACAGCGGCGCACCGAGCGACGCTGACGGCGTTGCCACCGGCGGCACGCTCGCGCCTGGAACGAACACCGTCGCGCCCGGCGAGGGGATCGACGTCACCGTCACGCGGGTTGTCGACGGCGACACCGTCGACGTCCGGTACCCGAACGGCTCGACGGACACGGTACGCTTGCTGGGCGTCGACACCCCGGAGGTCTACGGCGGGACCGACCCCGCGGAGTTCGAGGGCGTGCCCGAGACCGACGCCGGTCGGGCGTGTCTGAGCGAGGCCGCCGACGCGGCGAGCGCCGTCGCCGAACGAACTCTCGCGGACCAACAGGTCACGCTCGTCGTCGACGAGGCCGCCGACCGCAGAGGCGACTACGGCCGCCTGCTCGCGTACGTCCACGTCGACGGCGTCGACTTCAACTACCGACTGCTCACCCGCGGGCACGCTCGCGTCTACGACTCGACGTTCGCCCGCTCCGACCAGTACTACGCCGCCGAGAGCACAGCACAGGGCGCTGGCACCGGCCTGTGGGCCTGCCGTGACCCTGGATCAGCCACCGTCGGTGGCTCCGACTCGGGCGACACCGCCGACGGCGGTGCCGTCGCGACGGACGCGGACACGGGGCTCGCCCTGGTCGAGATCCACGCCGACGCCGCCGGCAACGACAACGAGAACCTGAACGAGGAGTATCTGGTCTTCCGCAACGACGGCGCGACGCCGCTCGACCTCGGTGGATGGACGGTCAGCGACGCGGCCGACCACGTCTACGCGTTTCCTGCGGAGTTCTCACTCGACCCGAACGCCACCGTCACGCTCCGGACCGGCAGCGGCGCCGACACCGCGGACACGCTGTACTGGGGTCGCGACGGCGCTGTCTGGAACAACGGCGGCGACACCGTGACCGTCGCCCGCGATGGCGAGGTGGTCCTGGAGGCGACACATGCCTCCGTTGGTCAGATATCTTTCCACGGGTCTGTATAGATTCGAACTATCCGTGTCGCAGATCTGCCTGACGTGACGGTTATTGGCACGCAGACTCTCCCTCCGTGGACGACGTATTCGCAGTTGGACGCGTGGTCCTCGGCAAGTGGCTCGGAGGCCCCAAGCCGTCGGTGGAGACGGCGAGATACCACTTCCTGAGTGGTATCATCGTTCGTCGGGTGGCCGCGCTACCTTTCCCCGCTGTGACTACCAACTCGCGCTCCAACCCACCGACGATCCGCCACAGACGAACGTTCCGAAGGACACTATTGGTTACAGTCAGAAAAAAGAGTATGCAGGAGAGGGTCCGCACACTGTTTGTTTACGATGCAGACTCCGTGGTGGCTCTCGACAGCGACGAATTAACCAGTGCTGCGGACGCGCTGGAGGTTCAGACTGCCCACAGCGTCAGCGAGGCACTCGACCGTCTGACAACCGATGCGTTCGACTGTGTCCTGTCGACCTATCAGTTACCCGATGAAGACGGGGTCGCGTTCCTCAGTCACATCAGGGATTTCGATACCGACCTGCCGTTCGTCCTGTACACACACGGTGGCAGTGAGCAGATTGCAAGCGATGCGATCTCGACGGGTGTCTCAGAGTATATCAGAAACGACCCCGACACGGACCAGACGGAGACAGTTGCCAGTCGGCTCGTTACAGTGGCAAGTGAGACACCTGGCGATTCGGAAGCCAAAGTCCGCGAACTCACGGAGGCGACAGACGACGTTCTCTGGCTCATTTCCGCGGATTGGGATGAAGTGCTGTTCGTCAATTCGGCGTACTCGGAAGTCTGGGGGCAACCGGAAGCAAAACTGCGAGACGACCCACGGGCATTTCTGGAGGCTGTTCACCCCGACGACCGCTCACGTGCCGAGGAGGCAGTCAACCGTCTCAGAGCGGGAGAGTCCGTCGAAATCGAACTACGGATCGATTCGGCCGAAGAATCCCACCGGCGCGTATCGATCCAAGCCGAGCCGATTTTTGACGCGGATGGAAACGTCAAGCGAATCGCGGGAGCGTCTCGCGAGGTGACCGAACAGCGTCTCCGACAGCGCCGCCTGGGCGAACAACAGCAAATGGTCCAGAGCATCTTCGATGCGATCCCTGACGTGCTGTACACGTTCGACACCCACAGCACACTGCTTCGATGGAACGACCAACTCGAGGCAGAGACGGGCTACGGAGCAGACGAGATAGAGGAGATGATCGTGACCGATTTCGTCCCGGCAGACGAGGTCGAAAAGATCGCAAACAGTTTTCAGTCGATCATTCAAGACCGGCGCTCGGTGACAGTCGAATCAGCCTTCGAGACCAAGGACGGTGAACGTGTCCCCTTCGAGTTCACTGGTGCTCCGCTGGAAGATGCCGACGGTAGTCTGCGCGGTGTGACCGGTGTGGGGCGGAATATCTCCGACAGAAGGGAGCGCGAGCGCCGCTTCGAAGCAGTCTTCAACAACACCTACCAGTTCACGGGGATCATGTCGCCGGACGGAACACTGCTTGAGATAAACCAGACAGCGATCGAATTCGCCGGGCGCAGTCGCGAGGCACTTGTCGGACAGAAAATCTGGGACACGTACTGGTTTCAATCAAACGAAACGGCTACAAAAGCAGCGAGAGAGGCCGTCGAGACCGCCCAGCGCGGAGAGCTATTCCGGGAACAGATATCTGTCCAGGGTGGCGACAGAGAGGCAGTTATCGATTTCTCTGTCCGGCCAGTTGTCGACGACAGCGGTAATATAGAGCTCTTGATCCCCGAAGGACGGGATATCACTCGCCTCTCAGAACGGGAGCAACAACTCGACGTAACGAACAGATTTCTTCGCCACAATATCCGGAATAAACTGACCATCATCCAGGGCCGCGCGGCGTCGATCAGAGAGGCCGACGACGACCAGCTACAGTCCTACGGAGACAGGATCCTGATGGCAGCGGCTGACCTGAGCAGGTCTGCCGAGATGGCGCGGAACATCCATAACCTGATCGAGTCTGACCCGACACCCGAGAGAGTCGACCTCGCCGGGCAGATCGAAAAAGCCGTTTCGGACGTGCGAGACGAGTATCCGGAGGCCAACCTGCCAGTCGCTGCGCCAGAATCGGCCACAGTCGCCAGCCTTCGGTCGCTTCACGAGGCACTTGGCGAACTGCTTCGCATCGTGTTCAGGGAGACCGAAATCGCGACTCCGACGGCGAAACTTACCGTCAGACAGGGGGAATCGACATCCCTCGAGATAACGATCGTCGACGGTGGTCTTTCCCGTAGCGAACAGGAAGTGCTGCTGGGCGAAATCGACGTAAACCAGATGAGACATCCACAGGGTCTGGGGATCTGGTACGTCTACTGGCACGTCTGGTACTCCGGTGGACGAGTCACAATCGACGGGAACGATGTGCGAATTCACTTTCCTGAATGATGAGGAATCCGGCCGGGTCTGAAAACTCTGGATTTGACTGTCTCTCGCAGTATATGACGGCCCCCCGGTGCTGCCCGGTGCGCTTGTGAGAGAACGGGCGCGACCCGCCGGGACCGGCAGGCCCAACTGCCTGGCTGCGGACTGTGGGGCATGGACCTCCCACCGGTCGGACTCGGTACGATGGGCAACGGCGACCCCGAGAGCGTCGCCGCGGCCATCGAGATGGGGTATCGACACCTCGACACCGCGCAGATCTACGACAACGAGGCCGTCGTCGGCGACGGCATCGCTCTGGCTGACGTGCCCCGCGAAGAACTGACCGTCGCAACCAAGCTCTGGATCGACACTCTCGCCGGCGCGGACGTCCGCGAGAGCGCCGCGGCGAGCCTCGACAGACTCGGACTCGACTCGGTCGAGCTCCTCTACGTCCACCGCCCGCGCGGCGACTACGACCCCGAGACGACCCTGCCGGCGATGGACGAACTCGTCGACGACGGCCTCGTCGACAACGTCGGCGTCTCGAACTTCCTGCCCGACCAGCTCGACCGCGCCCGTGAGATCCTCGACGCGCCCATCGCCGCCAACCAGGTCGAACTGCATCCGTACTACAAAAACGAGCCAGTGCTCGCCGACGCCCGCGAACACGACTACCCGGTCGTCGCGTACTCGCCGCTGATCGGCGGCGAGGCCTTCGAGGACGAGGTGCTGGTCGACGTCGCCGAGAAACACGACACCACCGCGGCCGCCGTCTCGATAGCGTGGGTGCTCGCCCACGAGAACGTGGTCACGATCCCGAAAGCGGGCTCCCGGGAGCACCAGCGCGCCAACCTCGAGGCACAGCAGCTGGACCTGGACGACGCGGACATCGCCCGAATCGACGCGATCGATCGCGAACACGAACTCTATCCCGAGTGAGATGCCACCGGGTGAGCTGTCCTCTGGTGATCTGTCCCCGGGCGAGATGCGCGCAGTCGTCCTCGAAGAGCACGGCGAACCGCTCGCAGTGCGGGACGTTGCGGCGCCGAGTCCGGACCCCGACGGCGTCGTCGTCGAGACCGAGGCCTGTGGGATCTGTCGGAGCGACTGGCACGCCTGGCAAGGCCACGGCGACTGGGTCGACGACCGCGTGCCCACCGGGATGATCCTGGGCCACGAACCCGTCGGCGTCGTCCGAGAGGTGGGCGCCGACGTGGCGACCGTCGCGGCGGGCGACCGCGTCGTCGTCCCGTTCAACCTCGCAGACGGGGTCTGTCCGGCCTGTCGGTCGGGGCGGACCAACTACTGCGAAGGTGCGACTGCGCTCGGGTTCGGGCCCGACGCGCCCGGGGCCTTCGCCGAGCGCTTCCACGTCCCGCGAGCAGATGTCAACGCCGTGGCGCTCCCCGAGGCGATCTCGTCCGTCGCGGCAGCGAGTCTCGGCTGTCGGTTCGTCACTGCCTTCGAAGCGCTCGACGCCGTGGCCGACGTGGGTGGCGGTGATGTCGTGACGGTCGTCGGCTGTGGCGGCGTCGGGCTCTCGGCGGTTCAGGTCGCGACGGCGCTGGGCGCGAGCGTCGTCGCCGTCGACGTCCGCGAGGAACCCCTGGAGATGGCCGACGGGATGGGTGCCGACTGGACGGTCGATGCGAGCGCGGTCGACGACCCGGCTGCTCGCGTCCGCGAGCTAACTGGTGGTGCTGACGTCTCCGTCGACGCGCTGGGGTCCAGCGAGACGGCACGAACCGGCGTCGACTCGCTCGCGAGCGGCGGCACGCACGTCCAGGTCGGCCTGACAGGTGACGACGACCGCGGTGAGATCGCACTCCCGATGGACACTGTCGTCCAGGATGGTCTGACCGTCGCGGGTTCGCGCGGGATGCCCCCGGTCCGATACGACGCGCTGTTCGAACTCGTCCGCACTGGCCGAGTCGACCCCGAAGCGCTCGTGACACGGACTGTCGCGCTCGGCGACGTTCCCGATCGCATCGCGGCGATGAGCGAGTTCGACACCGTCGGGATCGAGGTCGTCACCGAGTTCGGGGGCGACAGGAGCGAGCACGCGAAATAAAATCGCACTGGCTGACCGGTTCGCTCATCCGACGATTACTTGTCGTGTCACTGTTTGATACATACCAATGAGTGACCGGAGTGGAAGCGAGCGAACGTTCGACCGGCGAACGCTGCTACGGTCGGGAGCCGCGGCCGCGACAGTCGGACTCGCCGGGTGTCCCTCACTCTCGGGCTCGGGAGGTAGTGGACCGCCGCTGCAGTCCGCGTTCTTCAAAGTGCTGTCGCCAGCGGCGTCAGAGAGTGGGACCGAGGCCCAACAGGGCGACGTGGCGTTTGCCCTGCGATTCGACCGAGATATCTCGTACGACGACTACGAGGCCTCCGACCTGCTCTCAGTGCCGGGGGCAGCGTCGGTCCGGCTCGACAGCTCGCTGTCGTTCGACTGGACCGAACGATTCCGGGGTGCTGAGATCGATCCCGACCGAGCCGCCAGCCTTGTCGAAGAGTCCGATGCGGCCGCCGTGGACGACGTGAGTTCGTCGGACGCCAGGGACGCAGCGGCGGCGATGAGCGAGGGCCCCGACCGGCTAAACTGGGACGACGGTCGGACGCTGCAGGGAGTAGCCGAGGAGGCGATAGAGTACGGACCGGCGGGGACAGACCGATTCGCTGGCGCTCGTGCGTCGTTCCCGTCGGTGGGGGACGAGGGCGGGATTGTCACCGACTCGACCACGGTTCTGGTCCAGTTCACTGACGGGTTCGTCTACCGGTTCCCGCGGGACTCCTCGGCCGGCGGCTACGGGAACGACGGTCGGTACGACATCGACGTGGACGAAGGCGTCGTCAACGCGGTCAATGCGGAACACATTCGGGACCAGATGAGACACAGCACCGCACGGGAACTCGGGGAGACGACGATCACCGACGATCTGTGGCGTCTCGCGAACCCGGCGGGATACAGCGACCCGCTGGAGAGTGATGACCTCGAGACGGTGACCTTCGGCGATTCATTCACGGACGCCGACGGCGGTGGTCTCACGCCGTCGTTCAGCCATCGACCCTCGCCGTTGCTCACGATGCTGCGAGTGCTGGCCCAGTTTCGCGGGCAACTCCTGAGAAATATCGGCGGAGAACTCGAGTCCCTGGCTTCGTCGGCAGCCGAACGGAGCGAGAGGGCGTGGGATCTGGCGACAGGTGCGGCGGCCGCCGGAGTGAGCGCGCCCGTACTCGGACCCCCTCCATCGAGTCCGGACAACCTCGCATCGAGCACGTCGACCCAGTTGCTCCCGGCCGCGATGGTCGTGTCGGGGGAGGGGCTGGAATCGGTGGTCAGCGGCGCCCGCACCGCTGGTCGGATAGGCAGTTCCACTGTGGGTCCGACGCTGTCGCTGATCTCGACGTATCAGGGCGCGCAAACCGTCCGCGAGCGAGGTGTGGAATTCGGCCGCTTCGTACAAGACGCCCCGGGAGCCAACGCGGCATCCGTCGCAGCGCGGCCGTTCAACAGGGAACTCTGCGTCGGTGGCGAGCCCGTTGAAGCCGATTGTTATGGCGACCGGGACGCCGAGACCATGACGACTGTTGGGGCGCTCGCGAACCTGTCGGAGTTTCAGCACCGCCTGGGGTGTGTCGCGGTGGCGACTGCCGACCGCCCGCTCGCCGCCGACGGCCCCCTCAACGCCTACTGGAAGACACTCCTCGAGTCGTTCCTCCAGTGTCGCGCGCTCGAATCAGAACTGCGCGAGGCCCCCGACATGCCCACCATCTCGCCCACGCTCCGGAGCACACTGGTCAGCGCCGCAGACCTGTGTGAGGCGTTCGCCGACCAGATCCACCTCGAACTCGACCTCCTCGCGTCCGTCGCCGCGTCCTATACACAGGCCGGCACCCGGAGAGCGACCGTCCGCGAGACGGCCAACGTCATGGAGGACCGCGACCCGGGCGTCGAGTACACCCTCACCGTAACCGACTCGACGGGGGGCGTGGTCGGGTCGACGACGGTCACCGACACCTTCCCGGTCGACGAGTACGGCGACCGGGTCCAGTTCGCGACCATCGGCGACTTCGCGAGTGACGACGACCACGCAGTCGTCGACTACCTGCGCGTCGCCGGTGGGGAGACGGTCGAGAACTGGTCTGAGCGCAATCTCGCCGCGTATCGACGGACGCAGGACGGCGGCGGAACCTTCGCCCTCGTGTCCGAACCGACCGCGGACGGCCCCGCGGCGCTGGAGATGCGGACCGGATCGAACTGGACGCGGTACACCTCAAAGGTGTCCCTCCTCCCGATCGATCGAGGAACGACGATCCGGGGCGACATCAGTCACGAAACCGACGTGTCGGCCACGTACGCCATGCAGAGCGCGTTCGGCGTGGGCGTGAACTCGGACGGGAGCGACGGCGTTTACGCCACGCTGGTCAACCCGGGCTCCGAGCGGACGGCTGGCGCCCGCCTGGGGACGCCGAACGGGCGCGAGCGGATCGAGTTCACCCCCGAGACCGGCGAGTTCTACACGCTCGAAATCGCCATCTCGGACGCGTAAACACTGCCGGTCGGCGTGTTATCCCCCGGTGGCTCCGCGTGCGTGCTACCCCGACTGTGTGGCGCCGTTCTTGCGCTACGTTGATAGGTCTCCAACCCCATTTCACGGTCGATGGGTCACGATTCGCGGTCGTCGATCCTACTGGAGTACACGCAGGACAAGATCGTGGTCGTCGACGCGGACGGGCAGCTCGTATACGCGAACGAGGCCGCCGAACGGATCCTCGGATTCTCGCCCGAGTCCCTCGAGGGCACCGACGTGTTCCAGTTTATCCACCCCGAAGACCGCGACCGGACCCGAAAGACGTTCGAGCGTGTCATCGCCACCGACGAGCGGGAGACGGCGACGGAGCGATACCGGTTCCGGACCGTGGGCGGATCGTGGGTCTGGCTCGAGAGTCGGTTCTCGAACGTCACCGACGAGGCGCTCGGCGGCTACGTCGTCAGTTCGCGCGACGTCACAGAGCAGGTCGAGAGCGACCGCGAACGCGACGAGATGTCCCGGCGCCTGGGCGAACTCACCCGGACCATCGGCGACGTTCTCTGGATGTTCTCCGGCGACTGGTCGGAGTTACTGTTCGTCAACCCCGCGTTCGAGGAGATCTATGGCCTCTCCAGCCGCCGCCTCGAGGAAGACCCGCGCGAGTTCCTCTCGGCCGTCCATCCCGACGACGTGCCGATGGTCGAGGAGGGGATGGACCGCCTGTCCGCCGGTGAACCGGTCCACATGGAGTACCGCGTCGACGAGCGCCGCGACTACGGGACCTGGGTGTGGGTGTCGGCCGAACCGATCGTCGAAGCCGGCGACGTCGTGCGGATCGTCGGCTTCGCCCGCGACATCACCGACCGGCGGCGACGCGAGCGCCAGCTCGCGGTCATGGACAACCTCCTCCGCCACAACATCCGCAACAGTGTCAGCGTCATCATCGGGAACGCCGAACTGGTCGCCCGCGACGCCGACGAGACCACGGCCGAACGCGTCGAACTCATCCGCCGTACCGGCGAGGAACTCGTTGAGAGTGCCGACAAGCAGCGCGATATCATCGAACTGCTTACGGATCGCCCGGAGCCGCGGACGGTCGACGTTGTCGAGTACGGTTCGGCTGCCGTCGAATCCGCCCGCGCCCGTCACCCCGACGCGTCCATCGAATCCGACATGCCCGAGACCGCCCCCGCATTCACGCTCAAAGAGCTCCGTCTGGCTATTAGCGAACTCACGGAGAACGCCGTCAGCCACGCCGACGGCCCGGGTGACGTGACCGTCACTGTCCGCAAGCGCGACGAATTCGTGCATATCGAGGTGGCAGACTCCGCACCGCCAATCCCCGAAACGGAGGTCAACGTTCTCATCGGCGACCACGAGATGACCGACGTCTACCACACCACCGGCATCGGACTCTGGCTCGTCTACTGGGTCACCGACTTCTCCGACGGGTTCGTCACGTTCGAACGTCAGGACGGCGGCAACGTGGTTAGTTTAGTGTTGCCGCGTGCGCAGGGCAACTCCGACGCTCAGCAGTGAGAGCAGTCCTGCGAATCCCCGAGCGCAACACTGGCCACTGGCCGGTGTCGAACTCCTACTGGTTCCGAAACCGATAGAATTCTTCGGTGGAAGCGAACTAAATCACCGACTTGGACAATCTTAATACGCGAACGACGCAACCTACTGGTGATGAGTAAGTCCAACCAGGACTGGTGGCCGAACCGGTTGAACGTCGACATTCTCGACCAGAACGCACAGGCGGTCAGTCCGTACGACGACTTCGACTACGCCGAGGCGTTCGAGTCGCTCGACCTCGACGAGGTGAAAGCGGACATCGAGGGGGTGCTGACGGACTCGAAAGACTGGTGGCCGGCCGATTACGGCCACTACGGACCGCTGATGATCCGGATGGCGTGGCACAGCGCCGGCACGTACCGCACTGTCGACGGCCGCGGCGGCGCGGCCGGTGGGCGCCAGCGATTCCCGCCGCTGGACAGCTGGCCGGACAACGCGAACCTCGACAAGGCGCGGCGACTCCTCTGGCCGGTCAAGCAGAAGTACGGTCGGAACCTCTCCTGGGCGGACCTGCTGGTTCTGACGGGCAACGTCGCCCTGGAGTCGATGGGATTCGAGACGTTCGGCTTCGCCGGTGGGCGCGAGGACGCCTGGAAGGCCGACGACGCCGTCGACTGGGGGCCGGAAGACGAGCTGGAAACCTGGGACCGCTTCGACGCGGACGACTTCCTGCAGGAGCCCCTCGGCGCCTCTGTCATGGGGCTGATCTACGTCAATCCCGAGGGTCCGGAGGGCGAACCAGACCCCGAGTGGTCCGCCGACCGCATCCGCCAGACGTTCAGCCGGATGGCGATGAACGACGAGGAGACCGCCGCGCTCATCGCCGGCGGCCACACCTTCGGGAAGGTCCACGGCGCCGACGACCCGGAGGACGAACACGGTGCTCCGCCCGCGGACGCACCAGTCGACCAGCAGGGTCTCGGCTGGCAAGTCGACGGGAGTGACGGCCCTGTCAAGGGCAGCGAGATGGTCACCAGCGGTATCGAGGGCCCCTGGACACAGGCACCCACGGCCTGGGATATGGGCTATCTGGACAACCTGCTCGACCACGAGTGGGAACCCCACAAGGGCCCCGGCGGCGCCTGGCAGTGGCAACCGGTCGGCGACGAACTGGAGCAAACCGTCCCGGACGTCGACGGCGCCCCGGACTCGGTCACGCCGATGATGCTGACCACGGACGTGGCGCTCAAGCGTGACGACGGCTTCCGCGAGATCGTCGAGCAGTTCCGCGAGAACCCCGCCGAGTTCCAGGAGACCTTCGCCAAAGCGTGGTACAAGCTCATCCACCGCGACATGGGTCCGCCCGAGCGGTTCCTCGGCCCGGAAGTCCCCGACGAGGAGATGCTCTGGCAAGACCCGGTGCCGGACGCTGACCACGACCTGATCGGCGACGGCGAAGTCGCCGAGCTGAAAGAGACGCTTCTCGACTCGGACCTCTCGCGCACCCAGCTGGTCAAGACTGCCTGGGCTTCGGCTTCGACATACCGCGACAGCGACAAGCGCGGCGGCGCGAACGGCGCCCGGATCCGGCTCGAACCCCAGCGCAGTTGGGAAGTCAACGAGCCCGCCGAACTCGAGACGGTCCTGGAGACGCTCGAAGACATCCAGTCGGAGTTCAACGACGCGCGGTCTGACGACGTCCGGGTTTCGATCGCCGACCTGATCGTCCTCGGCGGCAACGCGGCCGTCGAGCAGGCCGCGGCCGATGCCGGCTACGACGTGGAAACCGAGTTCGAACCCGGCCGGACCGACGCCCGACCGGAACAGACCGACGAGGAGTCCTTCGAGGCGCTCAAGCCGAAGGCGGACGGCTTCCGAAACTACGTCTCCAGCGAGGCCGAGCGCGACCCCGAGGCGATCCTCGTCGACAGATCGGAACTGCTGAACCTGACAGTCGACGAGATGACCGCCCTGCTCGGCGGGATGCGCGCGCTCGGCGCGACCTACCAGGACTCCGATCTTGGCGTCTTCACCGACGAACCTGGCACGCTGACCAACGACTTCTTCACGACGCTGTTGAGTCAGGATATCGAGTGGGAACCGGTCTCCGACGACCGCGCACGCTTCGAGGGCTACGACCGTGACACCGGCGACCTCGTGTGGGAGGCGAGTCGCGTCGACCTGATCTTCGGTCACAACGCTCGACTGCGTGCCGTCGTGGAAGCCTACGGCGCAGACGACGCCGAGGAGCAGTTCGTTGAGGACTTCGTCGAGACGTGGCAGAAAGTGATGCAACTCGACCGCTTCGACCTCGAATAGGGCCGGTCGAAGGCGCTCGAGCTGCTTCGACCCGCGGCCGTCCCGCATTGTTCTCGAGTTGAGTTCTCTCTCGGTCAAATTTGACGCGATAAAAGAAGGGAAACGGGGCCGACAGTTACGCGTCGGGGCCCGTGATGTCTTCCTGCAGCGTGAACGACTCGTCGTTGTTCGGGTCGTTGTAGACGATGCTCACCTTGTAGTCAGTGTGCAGGCCGAACGTTTGTGAATCGCCTGCGGTCAGCTCCGTCGATGACGAAGCCCAGGTTTGGGAGAATGAACTGCCTGAGTCATGAGTCCCAGTCACCCTGACGTTTTCTTTGCTAACCGATTCACCCACGTTATCGACCGTTACTGTCAGCGTTCCGGCGGTCCCACTAGTGCTCGGCGATTCGTAGTCCGTCGAAAAGCTCACTGACGGCGCGGTCGTCTGATTGCTGTCACCCAGCCCGATGACAAAGGACGCGATGACGGCCGCGAGGATCACTGTGATCGCGACCATGAGGATGACGCCGATGACCGGCGACACCGCGTCGTCGTCGTGGACCAATTGTTTCAGATTCATTTGGTATCTGCACCCTCCCGGATGCCGTCCGGCCCCTATCAGGTCATCCACATAAAGGGGTGCTTACGTTTCTCCTACCAGTCAATTCAAGATGTGATTATTTCGTTCAATCTGCGCTTGAATCTCGGTATAAACAGTCTCACGGCCGATCTGGGTTTTGCAGTATTGCGGAGGGGACTGGGTGCCACTGCGAACACACGTTTCGGTGCGGGTTGCAGACTACTCAGGGCGGTGGTCGCCATTCCACCAACAGCGCCCGCGGCGCCGGCAGTGACAGAGAGTGATGGACACCGAAAGGGAATAAAATAGAGAGACGATTTTCTGGTGGTGAAACTACCCGAGTCTCAACGGGTAGACCGATACGACTATCATATAATTTATTTTGCAATTGGCACACGGGCACGGAAAGTCATACAATACTGCCGCTGGAGTAACGGACAGAAGTGAGTCAGCTCTCTCGACAAAGATGTAGGAAAGATAATTAGCAGAAGCATTTTACAGCAGAACAGTCACATCGAGCTTATGAATACAGGTAGACGGGAATTGCTGATGATAAGTGCTTCAATGGCGGCTGGTACACTTGCCGGATGTCAAAGCAGTCAACCGACGACTGCGTCGAATCGAGAGAATTCCTGCAGCCACTACGCTAATTTTGAAATGAGTCGTCTCGACACCCCTACTGAGCAAAATGAAAGAAATCTCAGTCCAACTGAAGACGGAACTGAGAGAGTCACGCTCGACAGTTCGGAAATAACAGATAGAGAGCGAGAAATCATTACGACCGCGATCTCACAAGAATATGGATACAGTACCTGTGTTGATGAGTCTATCCCGGTTGAGCTATCCTCTGTTGTTCACAAAATCTTCACCGTTGATGCGGGTCTGAAGCACTTCTCATCAGATCGGGTACTGGTAGGATATCGCGGGGATGAGTATCTCTCAAATTACGGTGTAAGTGTCGCATAGCTACCCTACGAACCGAACTAGTTGCACTATTGGTACGATGACGGCCCGGTGTGGAAACCCCGAAATCTGCGGCTGGACTACCTTCTACTGGCGTACAATTGAAACGGAGTATGGGGTCGGAGAGATTTGAACTCCCGATCGACTGATATCTCCGGTAGCGCCTCGGAACTCCAGAGGGTCATCACGCCGTCGGTGATCAGCCGACGGGTCAGTATATCAGTCTGGAGTCTCGTCCCGGGCGCCGTGCCTCTGGAGTCAGTCGCCATGCCGGACTTGGCCACGACCCCGCTCGCATCCGTCCGTATGACCAATCTCCCTAAAGGGGTTTCGGTCTCTCGGGGAGATGAGGTCGGAGAGATGTGAACTCCTGATCAACTAATATCCCCGGTAGCGCCTCGGAACTCCAGTGGGGCATCACGCCGCCGGTGATCAGGCGACGGGTCAGTATAGCAGTCCAGAGTCCCGCCCCGGCCGCTACCCCTCCGAAATCACTCCTCGCGCTCGCTCCAGTCACAGTCCTGGCACTTGTAGCCAGTCACGAACGCGGTGACGCTGGGCATGTACCCGACTTGGAGGACGTCCCCGTCACAGTCGGGGCACGACCGGTCGGCGTCGGTTATCTCCTCGGCGTCCATCACTGATTCGCCTTCGATCAGCTCCGCCAGGCGTTTCGGCGTGACCATCCGCCCCTGCACGACGCGATTATCGGCCATACTGCAGCCAGGTCGCCGTCCACGTAAAGACCTTCGCCTCGCGGTGAGAGTGACTCACTCCGTGCCGCCGTCCGGGACCGCGGGGCGGCGCCCATCGCCGGCCTCGCCGTCAGCGTCGTCAGGGTCGAGCGAGAGCAGGACGGTGACGCCGAGGACTGCGAGCGCGAGCGGCGAATCCGAGGGAACGAGTCCGACCGTCGAGAGCGCGAGCACGCCGAGTGCGACGGCGCTGCCGAAACGGAAGCGATCGACGTCGACGACGGTGCGCAGACGCGGCGCCACGACGGCCACCAGGAGGGCCGCGAGGACGCCGAGGCCGGCCGCGCCGGCACCGCGAAGGACCAGCGCGGGGTCGGTCGACAGCGATAGCGAGGCGCCGCTCGGGTCGAGACTGGCGAGGAGGCCGACGACGACGATGACGGCGGGGCGGGGGAGCCACTCGCTGACGCTCGCGCTCGCCGTTCTGGCGGCGACGGCGAGGATGACGAGCGCGGCGAACGGTTCGAGAACGGAAAGCCGGAGGAGACTCCGGATCGTCGGCGCGGCCGCGGCTTCGAGCGCGGCCACGGGAACGACGACAGCGCCGACAGCCAGCACCGTCACCACGCGGTGGCGTCGAGACCCGCCGAGCTCCGACAGAACGACCGCGACGGTGGCGCTTCCGCCGAAGACGAGCAGGCCGACCGTCGCGAGGCCAGCGGGGTCCGAGAGCGCGCCGGCGAGTACGAGTGCGGGGAAGACACCGTCGAGGAGTGGGAGACACATGACCGTCGCGAGGGTCGACCAGGCACTCCGTGCCTGCCGCTCGGTGGACAGGTTGACGGCCTTTCGGGAGTGGCTCATGCAGTCAGGCGTGGCCGTCTCCCGTGGCCAGTGGGGACTGGTCGCCTCGGTACCGTCTGTGGCACCGGCCGACGGTGCCGAACTGCGGCGAGGCGAACACGTTCCAGTCCCACGCAAAGAATTTGACGGAGAGTGTTTTGGCGACGCTCGCGGCGTCGCGGGTGCTCGTCCGACCGATGCCAGCGTGCGAGGGACTGGCTGAACGCATAATCTTCACTTTTGTTCATGATGACAAAAGGGTTGCGTGAGACGCGCCCACACGGGTCACAAGTCGGGAAACCGGTGGCCAGCACCGGCCGCGCTCCGGGAACGATTCGCACGGAGCGCCCGTCTCGCAATCCTTTTGGGCCACCGGCAGCGACGGTTTACATGGCGAACGAACCCGAACCGTTCTCGGAGAAACTCCGCGTGCCGGAGGCGCTGACGTTCGACGACGTTCTTCTGCGACCGAAGGAGAGCCACGTCGAAGCCGACGACGCCGACACGGCGACGCACGTCTCGCGGAACGTCCAGTTGGAAGTCCCGGTCCTCTCGGCGGCGATGGACACCGTCACCGAGGCAGAGATGGCTATCGCGATGGCCCGCCAGGGCGGCCTGGGTGTCCTCCATCGCAACATGCCAGTCGAGGAGACCGTCGCGCGGGTCGAGCGCGTCAAGCGCGCCGACGAACTCATCATCCGTGACGTCGTGACGGCCTCGCCTGACCAGACCGTCCGCGAGGTAGACGAGATGATGGAGCGCGAGGGGGTATCCGGCGCCCCGGTCGTCGACGAAACAGGCGAAGTGCTCGGTATCATCTCCGGCACCGACATCCGCCCGTATCTCGAGGTCGGCGAGTCCGACGAGGTGCGCGAGGCGATGACCGACGAAGTCATCACAGCGCCCGAAGGCGTGACCCCGCGCGAGGCGCTCGAACTCATGTACGAGCACAAGATCGAGCGGGTTCCCATCGTCGACGACGGGAACCGTCTGTTCGGGCTCATCACCATGCAGGGCATCCTCCAGCGCCGCGAGTACGACGCCGCCGCCCGCGACGAGGATGGCTCGCTACGCGTGGGTGTCGCTGTCGGCCCCTTCGAGACCGAACGCGCGACCGCTGCCGACGAGGCCGGCGCGGACGTGCTGTTCATCGACTGCGCGCACGCGCACAACATGAACGTCGTCGAGAGCGCACGTGAGATCAAAGGAGAGGTAGACGCCGACGTCGTCGTCGGCAACGTCGGGACGCGCGAGGCCGCCGCTGCCGTCGTGGACTTCGCCGACGGCATCAAGGTCGGTATCGGTCCCGGTTCGATCTGTACGACTCGCGTCGTCACCGGCGCCGGCATGCCCCAGATCACCGCCGTCGCACAGGTAGCCGACGTGGCAGCCCCCGAAGGCGTCCCCGTCATCGCCGACGGCGGCATCCGCTACTCCGGCGACGCGATCAAGGCTATCGCCGCGGGTGCAGACGCCGTGATGCTCGGGTCGTACTTCGCGGGCACCGACGAAGCGCCGGGCCGCGTCGTGACCATGAACGGCAAGAAGTACAAGCAGTACCGCGGCATGGGGTCAGTCGGCGCGATGCAGTCCGGCGGCGGCGACCGCTACCTCAAGGACGTCGACGAGGACGAGGAAGAGGAGATGGTCCCCGAGGGCGTTGAGGCTGCGACGCCGTACAAGGGGACGCTCGCCAGCGAACTCCACCAGCTCGTCGGTGGCATGCGCTCGGGCATGGGCTACGTCGGTGCCGAGACGATCCCCGATTTCAAAGAACGCGCGGAGTTCGTTCGGGTCTCCCAGGCCGGCCAGCAGGAGGGCCACCCCCACGACGTCGTCATCACCGACGAGGCGCCGAACTACAGCCCCGACGGGAGCTAATCGCGCCGCTCTCGGGTCAATTCAGTCCTTTTCCCTCGGACTCGCACTGCGGGCTGCAGTACTCGTTTTGCGCCGCGAGCGCGCTCGGGTGTGCCGCGAACTCTTCCGAACACTCCGCACAGGCGTAAGCCTCGAAACCAGACATGGCACTCGAACGATACGTCCGCCGGCCACAAAACGACTGTCCCCGAACCGCAATTCTGAGGCTGCTCGCGACTGTACACTCCGACGATGACGGTCACCGTGCGGCGAGCCGAGACCGAAGCGGACCGGGAGGCGGCCCTCGCGGTCCGGCGCGAGGTGTTCATCGAGGAGCAGGGCGTCCCGGAGGATATCGAAGTCGACGGCAAGGACGACGAGGCCGTCCACTTCGTCGCCATCGACGACGGTAACCCCATCGGCGCGGCGCGCCTGCGCGCCACAGACGCGTCGACGGTCCCCGAGGGCACCATCGGGAAAGTCGAGCGCGTTGCCGTCGTCGCCGACCGACGCGGCGAGGGCCTCGGACGGGCGGTCATGGCCGAACTCGAATCGACGGCGGCCGCCCTCGGGCTCGAGGAACTCGAACTCCACGCCCAACTACACGTTGAGGAGTTCTACGACCGCCTGGGATACGAGACGACGAGCGACGTGTTCGAGGAAGCGGGCATCGACCATGTCGAGATGCACAAGCCGCTGTGACGGACTGCGAACGGGGAGTTTTTTACCGCGGCCGTGCTCCCGGCGGGCATGAGCGACCGTGAGGAGTTCCTGGCCGGTGGGCGGCCCGAGGACGTGTTGATGTACTTCGCCGACGAGGCCGTCTCGGGGGTCGAGGCGCTGGCCGAGCGCGGCGAGCGCGTCGACGGCGGGGTGATCCTCGTCGTCGACGGCGAGAAGGGACGGAGCGCCTTCGAGAGTGCCGTCGGCGTCGACCCTATGCAGTTCGCGAAGCGCGCGATGGGCAGCGAGGGAATGGTGTACCCAGACTGTACCGGCGGCGTCTGTCCGAAGGTGGGCGTCCCTGGCGGTGGTGCCGAGGGTAACGGCGAGAGTGGCGAGGGTGGCGGCGAAGCCGACGATACCGGCGACGACCACGACGCCCGTTTCGTCTTCGCCTTCGCCGAGGAACAGAACGAAGAGGTCGACGGGCTCTACCAGGAGGGCGACGTGATCCACGCCTACGTCTCCTGTACCTGCGGCGAAGCCTACTCCGACAAGTGGCTCGCCGGCGAGAAGTAACGGCTGGCGCCCGACCGTGAGCTACCCCGGACCCGACACCGACAGCGGGCTTTCGGTCGATACAATCGCATCCACAGTGTCGACTGTCCGGCCCGACTGGACGCTGGTCGATGCCGAATCACTGCCGGCGGGAAGCGATTTCGTCCACGGGGTCACCGTTCGGGATAGCGACGGTCGTGAACGCGAGGCCGTGTTGAAGTGCCGACGCTCCGGCGGCGCTGCGATGGCCCGCTCGCCGGAGCGATTCCTGGTCGAAGTCGAGTTGCTCGCCCTGCCCGCTCGCGAGACAGACCTGCCAGTCCCGGAGGTTTTGGGCGTCTGCGAAACATCTGAAACCCCCGAATCGGTGCCGACGCCAGCCTTCCTCATGGAGCGGATGCCCGGGACCCCTCCGTCGCGGGTTCCGGACGCGGAGTCAGCTGCCAGTGACCGCCTGCTTCGTGAGTCGGGCCGATACCTCGCCCGGATTCACGACCTCCGGCAATACGACCGGTTCGGGGACCTGGTCGCCAGCCTGGACGGCGAGCCGGTCGTTCCCGACGGGCGGGCGTCCTGGCGCGACCGACTGCGCGACATCGTCACGTCGGCACTCGACGACTTCGACGATGCCGCGCTCGAAGTGAGCCTGCGCGAGTACGTCGACGACAGACTGGCGACGCTCGACCTGACAGCCGAGTCGGTCCTTCTTCACGGTGACTACCGTCCGGGGAACATGCTCGCCACCCCCGCTTCCGGAGAGGTCACGGCCGTCCTCGACTGGGGCGCCGCGCAGGCGGGTGACCCGCGCTACGAACTGGCGTGGGTTGTCCGGGAGTTCGCTCGGCAAGCCCCCGTCGGTTCCGCCGCTCGCGAACAGGTGCGCGAGGCGCTCTTCGATGCCTACGAGGACAAACGGGGCGACACGTTCGAACGTAACGTCGCCTTCGAGCGCCGACAGTCGTTCTACCGTGCAGTCACGTGGATCACTGAATTCGGGTGGTTCGACGTGTGGTGGGGCGGCGCTGACGAGTCCGTTCGCCGGCAGCGGCTCGCGACGCTCCGGGAGAATCTGGACGGGCTGGCCTGACAGCCACCCGGCAGTCCGAAGATGGCCACGACCGAGTGGCCGCTGTCGGCTTCCGTTCGAAAACTAGGCCCCGATGTCGGCGCGTTGCCGTGCTGTTGGTCGTCCTGTATGGTGGAAAATATGTATTCTTAATTTACAGGAGTGGAGATACCCGGTAACATGAAGATGTCAGTAGACCTCTCGGAGGGCCTCGTCGCCGACTTGGGGGATGCGGTCGAGGACTCGGCACACGACACTGACCAACTGGTGGCTGTCGCGATCAGGAATCAACTCCGGATTGAGGAGACGGGCGCCGAGAGATTTGCCACAGTAGATGAAGAGGTCTTCCGCGCGGGTCGACGAACGGCTGTCGATCCCGCGGCTGAAGCGACCGAAGTCCCTGGAGTGACCATCCCACCGCTGGAGACCTCCGATGTGGACCTCTCACAGTTCGAACTCGCGGCGGCCCGGTTCGACAACGGGAATTTCGAGCGCGGGAGTGAGCCGAATAAAGGCGAGATCACGCTCCCGGAATGGCGAGTCAATGACGGAAACAGCCACTACATCGGGCTTGGAGACGGACTACATCGGGCTTGGAGACGGCGGGATAGATGGACAGACGCTTCGAACACGCTGGCGGACGAACGTCGACAACGCTTCGTCTCCTGCCATCGAACAGGACGTGGACCTGACAGGGATCGAGGCGGTCGCCCTGGACGCCGCAGGATCTGGCGGGAATCCCTCCCGTAGCAAGATCGTCCTCGAAGTGGACGGCGAAGTTCAGGGGACGTTTATTTCCGCGCCGCGACAGGAAACGGTCTACCGCGACCTCGGTGTCGAATTGAACGAATCATACGACGGGGTTCACACCGTCACGATCAAATGGGTCCAGATAGCAGGCGACAACGTCGGCAATTCGATTATCGACACCGTCCGTGCCTACCGGTCGTCATAGTGCTCGACGGGATTGTCTTCGGTTCCGTTGTATCAGAGCGGTGGGAAACGTGTCGGGGGATTACCGGTCAGTGTCGGTGCCTGCCTCCTCGTCCTCGGGGAGGTTCTCGAAGGCGTCGAGGATCTTCTGTTTCGCCACCGCGCCGCGGGTCGTCCAGTGGTGCGCGTAGTCGAGCATGTCGTCGTAGATGTGTGGCTTGCACCCGGCCGCTCGCGGGTGGCCGCCGCCGTGGACCTGGGCCGCCACCTCGTGAGCACGCTCGAAGGTTTCGGTCCCGCGGATCGAAGCGCTGCCCGCAGGCTTGACGATCACGGCGGCGTCGGCGCCCTGCTGGCGGAGTGCTTCCGCGACCTCGTTTTGCGAGCAGCGGCCGTAGGTGACGCCGACGGTCCACTCGGCGACCTCGCGGAGTTCGGCCCGCTCGACGGCCTTCTCGATGAGGGCCTCCTTCTCGATACGGCGCTCCGCCAGGAACTCCTCGACTTCTTCCGGGAAATCGGCGCCGTGCTCGCGGACCGTCGCGACGTACTCCTCGGGTTCGGACCACATCGAGTAATCGGCGAGGTCGTCGCTGCGTTCGTCTGCTTTGATCCAGAGGTCGTGGTCGCGGGTCACTGTCGCGAGGTCCGCGAACCGTCCGGGAAAGTCGTAGTCGAGTTCGTCGAGGGCCACGTCGGTCGTACAGACCTCCTCGGAATCGCCGACGACGAGTTCGGCGCCGGCGTCGCGGACCGTTCCGGCGAGGTCCTCGTCCCACTGGTGGTGGTCGAACCAGCGGACCGTCGTCTTCGTCGCCAGCTCCTCGATGCCTGCGATATCGTCGCTGTCGTCGGGACAGAGGTCACAGACGAAGACGGTCGCGCCCTCTGCGGCGAACTGCTCGGCCCACTCGATGCTCTGGCGGAGTTCGTGCGGGCCTGCGGGGACGAGGCCGGCCTCGCCGTACGCTTCGCGCACCAGCGCGACACAGCCGAGCCCGTCGGCGTCGGTGTCCGCGATGACAACCGTCTCGGCCTCGGCGAACGCTTCGGCTGCTTTCCCCTCCTTCTGCGATTCCTCCAGCGAGTCCGGGTAGAAAAAGCCCTCGCCAGGCAGGACGGATTTGCGCTCCAGCGAGAGCCGCTCGTCGTCGATGATCCAGTCGTCCATACCCCCGAGAACGCGCCGAGGCGCAAGAAATCCCCGGTTGGTGGCTGCGAGTGGGCCCCGGCCGGTCGTTGTGCCCCGGTCAGACGACCGTCACGCCGCTGTCGTCGGTGTTTCCTTCGTCGCCGTAGAGCTGTCGGACGGTGAGAACGGGACGAGTACACCGGCGAACGACCGCTTCGGCGACGCTGCCGAGAAGGTAGCCGTGGTCGGCGTGGCGCCCGCGGGTGCCGAGCGCGACCACGTCGGCGTCGACCTCGTCGGCGAACTGCGTGATCTCGGGTCCGGGACGACCTTCGCGGACGGTGGTCGAGACGGCGCGGCTTGCCTGCTGGCGGATGTCGCCGAGCGCCTCGTCGGCCGCGGCTTCCAGCGCGTCGGCCAGGTCGTCACGGAGTTCGTCGGGCGAGGCTGCCACGTCGCCCTCGTCGACGACGTACAGCGCGTGGACCTCGGCGTCGAACCGCTCGGCGAGGTCCAGCGCAACGTCGACGGCCCGGGCCGCGCTCTCTGACCCGTCGGTTGCGATGACCACGGTGTCGAACATACTCGACGTTGCTCCGGCCACGTTGATAAACGCCCCGAGAACGAGGCGGTCCTCGGCTTCGTGTTGCCGGCGGAGCGTCGGTGGCGTCCGCCCGGCTTCCCGCTGAGCGCTCCTCGGTGGCTTTTTCTCCCCGCCTGTCGGACCACCGAACGATGACTCTCGACATCGAACGGGTTCTGGTGCCGGTCGACGCGAGCGAGCGCGCCGAGCGCGCCGTCGAGTACGCGTTCGCGCTCGCTGACCGTTACAGCGCGGGCGTCCACGTCCTCCACGTCGTCGACGAACCCGTCGCCCGCGGGCTCGAATCCGGCGACGTCGAGGCCGACACCGTCGCCGAAGAGCAACAGTCGTTTCTCGACGAAACCAAGGCGCTCGCGCCAGACGTCCCCCTCAGTCACTCGACCGCTATCGGCTTCTCTCGCTCTCGCCTCCGCCAGCACCCCGGCAGCGCCATCCTCGACGTCGCCGATGAACTCGACGCCGACTTCATCGTCGTCCCGCGCGAATACGCGACCGAACCCGACGAGACCATCGGCAAGTCCGCACAGTACGTCGTCGAGTACGCCAGTCAGCCGGTGCTCTCTGTCTGAAATACGCGAAAATACGCTCCGCAGAGGCCCTACCGCCGTCCTCGTCAGGCCAGCCGGATCGCCATCTCGAGTTCGAAGCTCTCGGCGTTGCTCGTCTCGAAGCCCAGTTTCTGATAGAGGTTCTTCGCCGGCTTGTTCCACCGCTCGACGGTCAACCACACTTTCTCGATGCCCTCGCGCTGGCCCTGGCCGAGCAACCCTTTCAGTAGTCGCGTCCCGATGCCCGCCCCTTGGAACTCCCCGAGGACGAACACGGCGAGTTCGTAGGCCTCGTTCTGGTCAGGGACGAGGATCGCGTGGCCGACGATCCCCCCGTCGTGACGGGCGACGACGTTGATCGCATCTTCGTCGAGCAGGACCGCCAGCCAGTCCCGGATAGCCGCTTCGTCGATCGGCGGGATGCCCTGTGCGCGGTCGGCTGGGTCGAACGCGCGATACATCTCCACGAGTGATTCCAGGTCGTCCGCGCCGCTGGCCTCGACGGCGATGGGTCTTCCCTCGCGGTCGTCGAATCGTACGGGTGGTTCGGGGAACGGGTCGACGGGGTCGTCGGGATACATGCGGTCGCTCATCGAACCAGCGTGACGCTCCTGTCTGCGTTCAACAGGACGAACTCCGCGAGCTCACCGAGTTCGATCTTTCCGAGCGGACTCCGCTGGCCGCCGCCGATGACGATCCGGTCGAACTCCTCGCTCGCCGCTAGCTCGACGAGTTGACTCCCCGGATGGCCGGTGATCCGCCGAACGTCCGCGTCGTAGTCCAGTTCGTCGAGGCGGTCGCGGACCCGTGATTCGACATCCTCGGGGTCGGCCTCCGCTGACGTGTCGAGGACGGCGACAGTCAGTTCGTCGCCCGCTTCGCGGGCTCGTTCGACCGTCTCCGAGAGCGCGTCCAATCCGTCCGGGCTCCCGCCCGTGCCCAGGAGGACATTCATACGCGCCCCGTCGCGGCGCTCGGTCAAAAGGGCTCCGCACGCACGCCCGTCGGGCGACGGCATCACACGCGATGCGCGGGTGGCTCGCGTGGCGGCACTTCACGCGATTCGGCGGCGGAGCCACCAAACGGCGTCACACGCGGTTTGCCAGCGACCCGCCCGATGAGAGGTGGATGTGGATCACGCGGTCACAGTTCGTCCGGCCACAGACCGGACACTCGCCGTCGCCGGTCCGCTCGGCCAGCGCGGCTGCACCAGCGGGGTCGAGGTCACCGGCCGCGAGGACGACGCGCTCTCCCGCGTGGCCGAGTTCGTACCCGCCGTCGCGCTCTCTGACGAACCGCCCGCACAGTTCTGTGAGATGGTAGTTGAACAGCCCGGTGTCGCTGATCCCGGTCCGGTCCCGTAGCTCCGAGAACGCGAGCGGTTGCTCGGCCCCGGCCAGTTCCCCGAGTATCGTCAGCCGGTGTTCGTTCGCGACGGCCGCGAGGGCCTCGGCTGCCTCCTCGGTCGCCGTTTCGTCCGATTCGTCGCCGAACGGGTCCTCGATTGTCACACCTGCTGGCTGGGCGTCTCGATTGACGTACTTTGTGGAACCTCTCGGTATCGGTACAGAACTGTGGTTCGCGGAACGCTTACACGCCGTCTCTCCCCCGTCTGGAGTATGTCAGGTGCAGACCTCGAGCTCCGGTTCGAATCGGCGACCCACGAGCGGCAGTTCCTCCGCGAGTACCTCGCGGACGCATGGGACCGATACCTTGCGAGCGACTACTGGGAGACCGGCTGGTTCTGGGCCTACCGCCAGTACGCCGCCTACGATGTTGGCGTCGACGGCGGCCTGGTCGTGGTCGTCTTCGAAGGGGATCCCGACGACCTGATCGCCGCGGAGGGCGACCGCTGGGAGTCGTTCGACGGACTCGAATCGTGGGACCTCCGGCGATACGATGACGGCGATAGGGACCACCGTGGTTTCGGATCGCTGCAGGCCCAGCAGCGCGACGCAAAGGGCGAGACGGGCGGTGACCTGGAGTATCGGTTGAAACCGCTCGCCTCCAGGCTCTCGCTCGCCTATCTCGCGGAGTTCGACGACCCGCTTCCGATGGTCGCGGAGCCGACAGACGACAATCCCGCCGGCGTCGGGTTCTGGGCCGTCTTTCACTATCTGGCTGTCCAGTGTGGCTACGACCAGTACGACGAGACCGACGCCTGCCTGCGCGGGATCCGGGGCTACCTGCAGTCCATCGCACAGTACCGCGGCGTCGAGCACGCCCGCGCGGAGTACGAACGGATCCGTGAGGACCTCGCGGCGATGGAAGACGACCTGGAATCGTGGTACGAGGCGCACCCGACGGGCGAGGGAACGGTGCCGTGACAGCCGGCGAAAAGGAGAGACTTCAGTCGTCGTCGCTGGCCTCTATCTCGTCGGGGTCGGCATCGACCTGCGAGCGGCGCCGGGCCGCGCGCTCGATGAACTCCTGTGGGAGTTCGTCGATCTCGCCCGCCTGAACGGCCCAGAGCTTGGCGTAGAGACCGTCTTCGGTCAGCAGTTCCTCGTGGCTGCCGCGCTCGACTATCTCCCCGTCTTCGAGGACGACGATCTGGTCGGCGTCTTTGATCGTCGAGAGGCGATGCGCGATGGCGAAGGTCGTCCGGTCGGCGGTGAGCTTATCGAGCGACCGCTGGATGAGCATCTCCGTCTCCGTGTCCACGTCCGAGGTCGCCTCGTCGAGGACGAGGATGCCCGGGTCTTTGAGGATGGCGCGGGCGAGGGCGATCCGCTGGCGCTGGCCTCCGGAGAGTTTCACGCCGCGCTCGCCGACTTTCGTGTCGTAGCCGTCCGGGAGGTTCTGGATGAACTGGTGGGCTTCGGCCATCTTTGCGGCCTCGACGACCGATTCGTCGTCGGCGTCGAAGGTCCCGTATTCGATGTTCTCGCGGACCGTGCCGTAGAACAGGAACGTCTCCTGACTGACGTAGCCGAGCGTCTGTCGCAGGCTCGGAATGGTCGCGTCGCGCAGGTCCGCCCCGTCGATCCGAATTGCACCCTCGTCGACATCGTACATCCGGAGCAGGAGCTTCATCACGGTCGATTTCCCGGCACCCGTGGGGCCGACGAGCGCGACCGTGTCGCCGCCCTCGACGTCGAAGGTGACATCCTCGACGATCATCTCCTCGTCGTCGTAGCCGAAGCTCACGTCGTCGAACTCGACGTGCCCCTCCTCGACGACCAGCGGTTCGGCGTCGGGGTCCTCGACGATCCGACTCGGCGTGTCCATCAGCCCGAAGATGCGCTCGCTGGAGGCGTGAGCGCGCTGATACATGTTGATGATCTGCCCGAACTGCGCCATCGGCCAGATGAACCGCTGGGTGTAGAGGATAAACGCGACGAACTCCCCGCTTCGCAGGCTTCCCGAGAGCGGCCCGATAGGTTCGCCGACGACCCAGAAGCCGCCGACGATGAAGGTCAGCGCGAAGCCGAAGCCGGCGATCAGTCGGAGTCCGGGGAAGAACTTGATCCGCGTGTCGATGGCGTCCCAGTTGGCGTCGAAGTAGTCCTCGGAGACGTCGTCGACGCGCTCTGACTCGAAACCCTCCGTGTTGGCCGTCTTGATCACCTGGATACCGCCGAGGTTGTTTTCGAGTCGGGAGTTCAGTTGCCCGACCGACGAGCGCACGTCTGCGTACTTGGGCTGGATGATCTCGATGAACTTCTTGGTGAAGACGGCGATCACGGGCACCGGCACCAGCGCGATGAGCGCCAGTTCCCAGTTCATCGAAAAGAGGATGACCGCGATGCCGACAACCATGATCGACAGCCGGAAGAAGGAGTTCATGCCGTCGTTGAGAAAGCGCTCCAGCCTGTTGACGTCGTTCGAGAGGATGGACATCAGCTCGCCGGTCTGCTTGTCGGCGAAAAAGTCCATGTTGAGCCGCTGCATCTTGTCGTAGGTGTCGGTCCGGACGTCGTGCTGGATGTTCTGCGAGAAGGAGTTCCAGCCCCAGTTGCGGATCCAGTGAAAGGCCGACCCCAGCAGGAACGCGCCGGCGATGATCCCGGCGGTGAGCCACAGCTGATCCGCCTGCGACTCGGGCAGCCAGGCGTCGGGGACGCCCCAGAGGGTGAACTGCTGACTCCCGAAAATGGAGTCGATGGCGACGGCGAGCAACAGCGGGGGGAGCAGGTCGAGGATCCGTGCCACGACACTACCGATCAGCCCCACGCCGAACTGGAAGGCGTTCTCGCGGCCGTACTCTGCGAAGAGTCGGCGCATCGGCTGGTCCACCCGGTCGCGGACGTCCTCGAACACCTCCTCATCGTCCAGGTCTACGCTCATGAGACAGGGACACGGGCTGGTCACGCAAAAGGCCGTCGGAGCCGCGTGAGACATTCCCAACCGCTTACCACTCCGACTGGCGGAGAGAATTTCTTCTATCCCCTTCGAACCCGGTCGAACGGCGGAAACTGGATTTTCCACCGAAGTTAGTCTATAATATCTACCACTTTGATAGGATACTCAGGCGGGTTGGCGGACCGCGGGAGCAGTGCTGGTCGGTTCGGTCCCCGCTGACGGGATATCGATCCGGTCGCCGACGTCGATGCCGGTCCGGTTCGCCCACCCGCGCGGTACTTCCAGGACCCACTTCGCCTGCCCGCTGTAGGTCCGCTCCCAGTCGCCGTCCGGGACGGGGGCATGGTGGATGGTAGTGATCCGCCCATCGCTCCCGACGAACACCATATCGAGTGGGAAGGCCATGTCGCGCATCACGAAACTCTGCTGGCTCTCGCCGCCGTGAACGAACAACATGCCCTCGTTCGGACCGAGCGATTCCGTATCGCTCAGCCCGATGTAGCGCTTCTGGTCGGTGTCGGCCACACGAGCCGTGACCGTTGCCAGTTCCGTCCCGTTCGTGTCGGCGGCGGTCACCGTCACCCGCTCGTAGTTGTTCGGTCCGGGCGTGAGTTCGTAGATCAGGCCCGACTGGTAGACGTAGACACCGCCGACCAACAGGAGCAACACGAAGAAAAACGCGTAGTAGCGGATCGGACGGTCGCCCATGTCTGACTGCAGGGGTTCCTCGCGCCTAAGCCTGCGGGTTTCGACGGCGGAATGGGGGTTTCGGGACAGAGAGAAAGCGTTATTCCGGGCCGGTGGTTTGCTCGGAGTACGGGTCCGTGGTCTAGTTGGTTATGACGTGGCCTTTACAAGGCCGAGGTCGGTGGTTCAAATCCGCCCGGACCCACTGAGGTTGCGACGAACGGACGTGAGGAGCAACTCAGTTCTGCAGGCGATTTGAATCAGGCGAGTCGCAGCCCGCGCAGTGAGCGAAGCGAGCAAGCAGGATCGTCTCGACAAGGTTCAAATCCGCCCGGGGCCACTTGGATGGCGGGCCGTTCTCACGGTCGTGACCCCGAGCGCTGAATCGCGGAAGTGCGTTCGGGCGCTCACCTCGAAATCGGTTTCTCTGTCTGTGAGTCGCGGATACCGGTAGGCGAAGCCACAGCGGTCGCAGTGGACGACCTGGCCGCCGCGGTAGGTGAGTTGTGTGTGCTGCTCCGGGCAGAGCAGTCGGTGTTCCTCGTCGAGTCGTCGGACGATTTCGGCGCTACTCACCATGTTCGACCCGGCGACAGTACTCGGTCGCGGCCTCGGCGGCGGTCGCGCCGTGGCCCTCGACATCCACACCGTATTGCGTGGCGAGCCACTGTCCATCGGGCTGTTCCTCCAGAACGACCGTAGTGAAGTGTTTGCGCGTTCCGCTCCTGTCGTCGCGTTGGTCGTCGTCGAACGTCGCGCCCATATCCCAGGTATCGGAACTGCGGGTAATAGGGGTCAGCCAGACCCGGAGCGAAAGTAGATCTACTTTCACCCAGGCAGCCTATTCCGATCGTTCGAGTGCCATGTATCGCGACTGAGTGACATCAGAGTAGGCCCGACGACCGAGCGACACGCAGCGGGACTCACAACACCCGCAGTCGGTAGCCTTCAGCGGCCGTTTCGTCGGTGACTCGGCCAGCATCGAGCGCGGCATCAAGCACCTCGCTGACGAACTCTTTCGGGACCTCGACGCCGATGAAATCGGTGCCCTCGCGGTTCGTTGTCAGCCGAGCCATCGTCCGCTTCGTGCCGTCGTCGTTGAAGATGCTCCCGACGCGGTCGCCGTCCCGCAAGAATCGGAGGGTCACGTCAGTTGGTTCGACCGAGTCAAAGGTCACCTCGAACACTCGGTCGTCGCCCTCCAGTCGAGCGAGCATGCTCCCGTCGTGCTCGGTCACAGTCGTGTCCATACCACTGTTACGTGCTCGGTGTACATAGAGAACCGGCTCATATCCAGACAGCACGTGCCGTGTATCACGCACGCGGGTCCAGACCAGACTCGGAGGGACAGAGCACGCGGTGTTTCCTCTGATACGCTCTACGGGTACTGTTCGAACCGTTTGCCAAACCACATCGGTGTGACTATGCTGGTACTCGATAAGTGCTGAACGTGGTCGAACAGTGCGAGCCCCAACCGGAGTTGCGCGCAGCACTTCGAGAAGCACTGACACTGGAGCGCGAGCAGTTCCGGGCTGCGGTCGACCGACTGGCAGCGAAACATGCGCTCAACGTGGAGGGACTGGCAGCCGATCCGGAGACGGTTGACCTCCCGGGGCCCGTCGACTCGCTAACTGGTCCCGAGCGGCGACTCACCTGGCGGGCGTGGACGTTAGCAGATGCGCCAATCGGTGTCGTTGTTACCGGGGCTGCATACCACGACAACCCGATATTGTACGCCAACCACGCTACTCGTCGGCTTACTGGCTACTCACTGGAGGCACTGCGGGGCGATAACTTGCGGCGACTCCAGGGCCCGCGGACGGATCCCGCGGCCGTTGATGCCCTTCGTGAAGCCCTCCGCAACTGGAACAGCACCACAGTCGAACTGCGCAATTACCGCGCCGACGGCACACCGTTCATCAACCGAGTCTCACTCGTTCCCGTTGCGGCAGAAAACGGGACTGTCGAACACTGGTTCGGTTTGCAAGCCCCCGTGTCCGACACTCTGTGACCGGGGGAATCGGCAGACCGAGGCAGGAAACTCCTCCGCCCTGAAGAAGAGTTACAGACACCGAGGCGAGAGGCTCCGATATTGCCTGGAACGGACACCGCGACCTGCTGTTGCACAATTCTCTCAGGCCCAGACTTCGATTTCGAAACCGACCATCTACGGAGTCTACTGACGGGACGAATTTTGCGCAACTCCGGCAGGGTAGTCGCCCCGTACCCCTCAATCTCCATGTCGTGTTGCGTGCCGAGCCACGGTCAGTCAGGCTGTTTTCGACGACGACTGTGGTGAAGTGTTTGCGCGTTCTGCCTCCGTCGTCGAGCCGGGTGTCGTCGACCGTCGGGCTCATACAGTGGTGACCGTACTAAACGCCGGCCAGACCCGGAGTGACGGACGGTCCGGTCTCACTCCGATGGGGCGTCACAGCAGCAGTCGCTTGAACGAGCCGCGTGCCACTACCTTTATCCTCGCCGACGTATTTATAGGCTGATATGGGATTCTTTGCACGGCTCAAAACGGGCTGGGCGCTGTCGATGGATAGCCTGCAAGTGCTGCGTCGGGAGCCGAGCCTGTCGGTATTTCCGTTGATCGCGGGTCTCTCCGGAGCGATTTTCATGGGGCTCGTGCTCGGCGGCGCCGTGTTCGTCACGGGCTCCGATCCTGGGCCGGTGCTGTACGGCGCCCTGTTCCTCGTGTATCTCGGAACAGCGTTCATCTCGTCGTTTTTCACTGCAGCGCTCGTGTACAACGCCCGCGAGGTGTTCGAGGGGCGGGATCCGACGCTCTCAGACGGGATGACCGCAGCCTGGGAGAAGAAGGGCACGCTGTTCGTTTGGGCGCTGATCTCCGCTATCGTCGGGACGATACTCCGGGCGATCGAGAGCGCGGACAACCCCGTCGCTGACATCGCTGCCATCATCTTCAGCGTCGCGTGGGGTATCCTGACTTACTTCATCATCCCCGTGATCGTCTTCGAGAACGTCGGCGTGACGGATATGTTCAGTCGCTCAGGTGAGACGTTCAAGCAGACCTGGGGTGAAACCGCTGGCGCAGGCTTCGGCGTCGGCATCGTCACCGTCCTGTTCACGCTCGCCGGCCTCGCAGTCGCGGCTCTCGTCTTCGTGACTCTCGGCTCGACCGCCGTGGGCGCTATCGGCGCTGTGGCCCTCGGTGTCCTCGTCGTCCTCCTCGCGTTCCTGCTGGGAACGACGCTGGGTTCGGTCGCCAAGACCGCCCTCTACGTCTACGCGACCGAGGGCAAGCGTCCCGCCGGCTTCGAGAACGTAGACTTCTCGAACACGCGGAGCTGATCCGGGTACTGCTGTATTCCTCGGAACGCCCCGCCCCAACCAGTAGCTTCAACGGCGTCGCAGCCGAATTTCGGCGTGTTCATGACCGACAGTCCTTCGCGAACGCTTCCGAGCGGCGACGAACTCCCGCAACTCGGCTTTGGCACCTGGCAACTCGACGGTGACACCGTCCGCGATGGCGTCACCGCCGCACTCGACGCCGGGTACACCCACGTCGACACCGCCGAAGGCTACCGCAACGAACGCGAGATCGGCGAGGCACTCGCCGACTACGACCGCGACGAGGTGTTTCTCACCTCGAAGGTTCTCCCGAAACACCTCAGTTACGACTCGCTCATCGAAGCCTGCGAGGACTCGCTGGACCGTCTCGGGACCGACTACCTCGACCTCTATCTCATCCACTGGCCGAACCCCACCGTCTCGCTCCGCGAATCGCTCGACGCGATGGCGACGCTCCACGACCGTGGACTGGTGCGCAACGTCGGCGTCTCGAACTTCAGCGCCTATCAACTAAGCTGTGCCCAGCACGTTGCAGACGTGCCTATCGCCGTCAACCAGATCGAGTTCCACCCCTGGTTCCAGCGGCCGGACCTCGTCGAGTACTGCCACGAGACCGACGTGGTCGTCGAGGCCGCAGCGCCGCTGGCCCGGACCGAAATCTTCGCTGATGATATCGTTCAGTCTCTCGCGGAGCAGTACGACCGGTCGCCTGCACAGGTCGTCCTCAAGTGGGGCATCGAGCGCGATATCGTCGTCCTCCCGAAGTCCTCTTCGCCCGCGCACATTCGCGGTAACGCTGACCTGTTCGACTGGTCGATGGCCGACGAGGACCTCGCGGCGCTGGACGACCGCGACCGCGACGACCCCGTTTACGACACGCCCGCCCGCGACTGGACGAGCGACGTGTACGGGATCAACCGGTAGCGAGCCGCCGGCAGTCGGTCGGCCCGGAAGACCGCGACCACATGGGTGGTCACAGTTGGCCCGACACTGACACGCTGCGCGTCGCGCTCCCGGCGTTGAGTTCACCAGTGAGACTGGCTGTCAGTGACCCCTCCCGTATGGCTTCCACGACGGCATCGCCGACGTCCGCGTATTCGACGATGACGTCCAGATTTACGTTTGTCTCTTCACTTGGTTCGAGCCTGTTGACGGTGATCTCTTCTGACCCGACGCGGTTGCCGTTCACATTGACGTCCAGGTCGCCGGAAATATCGGGAATCGCCTCGGAGGCGGGGTTTTCGAACGCGACTATCAGTGGGAGGGTCGCGCTCGTCAACCCGGCATTCGGTTGTCTCACGTCCACCATTCGGACCTGCATCTCGTCGAGCGGCGGTTCTGAACTTCCGCCCAGCGTATCGCTGCCCGAATCCCCGCCCATGAAGACGAATGCGCCGACTCCCGCCAGCGCCACCAGACTGGCCCCTGCAGCGAGAAGTCCGCGGCGACTGGGGCCGTCCGACTCCGACTCCGCCTGCGGCTGTCCGGCCCGCCGTCCCTGGTTCGCCTGGGGGTTCTCACCCGGCGGCGGCGACTGTCGGGGTGCCTCCCGACTTCTTCTGCCCTCTCGCGGTCCGCTGCGGGACTCTTGTCGACTGCTGAACTGATCCCCCTGACCGGTCGCGCGACCGCTTCCGTCACTGCCGCCGAGCGGTGCCCCGCAGGCCGCACAGAACGAACTGTTCGAGTCCACCTCGGCTCCGCAGGAACTGCAGTAGTTCGTCTCCATCGTTACTCGCACCTCCAGGACGGGCTCCGGAACCGACCCACTGCGCCCGCCAGTTCGGACGCGCCGGCTCTCACCGGACCGACACCGTCCCGTAGACGCCGGCTCCCACCAACAGGACGATGTCCGAGGAATCCGTCTCGACCCGCACCCACGAGAGAAGGAGATAGGTCGTCGATATGACAGTCAGTAACGCTCTCAACCCGTAGTTGGTCTCCCATACGCCGTGGCTGACATACCACGTGTAAAACCGTAATGGAAAGAGAATTATTATCTCGTAAAGCAACACTAATACAAGACGCTACACCTGGCGCTTCTCTCCTCGAATCCGGTCGCCGCCAACGGTAGTGTTCTGTGAATCGATCCCGTTCCGTTGGCGTCCGTGGAGAGACATCACGTGTGTCCGTCGAGCGTGAACTAAAAGCTCGACTACAAGTTGAGACCGACAGACGCTCGCATCTCGAAATGACTCCGTCTCGGTAGAGTAGCGGGGAGCACACGCCGTCAGTCCGCGAGCGGCCGACTCGCGAGACTCGCTTCCGGTTTCAGACTGATTCGAATCCCGTTCCGGTTCGTTCGACGGTTCGCTGTCGCTCACCGTCTCACTGCACGGGTGTGGCGGGCTTTCGTTCATGTGGTGAACTGACCGTCCTTTCAGCCGTGAGGCTACCGAATTCGGACGCTTGAAAATGGTCTTTGGTTGCTCGCCGTGGATAGTCTGACTGGCAACTCACGGTGGAAGATGGCGGTCGTAGATATTCCGGCGATGACCGACGGCCTCAACGCGGAGGAGGTCGGCACTGCGGTCCCACGTGGTGATGGCGCGATAGTCCCCAGCTCGGAGTTTGTAGTAGGGATAGCCCGAGAGCGGTTCGAGGCGGTGCTCGGTCCAGTCCGTCGCCTCGTCTATCTTGTTCATGACGCGGTCCGCGACCTGCGAATCGAGATCTTCCAGATGGTCGATGGCCTTCTCTGTGTACTCGACTTCAGTCATCCAGACCCAACCGCTCGCGTGCCTCTTCGACCGTCACTGTCTCGCCTTCTTCTGCCTGTTCACGGCTCTCTTCTAAGTCTTCGAGCGTGTCCTGGGAGAGTGTTGCCGGTGGATTTACCCAGTCCCGGAGCGCGTCCCTGATAGCTTCGGACTTGCTGGAGTAGCCGCGCCGCTCCCACTCTTCGTCGATCCGCGTCAGCAACGATTCAGGGACCCGAACGTTGATCTTCTCCATTCGGTCGTCGCTAGAGTCAGTGTCTGCGCTCATGTGTTGTGATACAGCAGTATCACACAAAAGCCTTCGCGCGCCGAGGCCTGTTGAGTATGCGTGCGAACCCACTTTTTCCAGCGGAGAGCTCCTCGCGGCCCTTCGGGCCGCTGCGGGGATCCTCCGCTGGAAAAACTTGGGGAAAACTGCCGGACG